>WNFB01000125.1_pt1 | contig 70667 bp, 53 predicted proteins | sample 5400501 | NCBI WGS metagenome assembly WNFB01 (sample SAMN13153341, study PRJNA577476) | soil metagenome | isolation source: 200 cm saprolite under Douglas fir tree site 2 hole 1 | place: USA:California | collected 2015-04-18 | reverse complement strand
CTCCACCTCGATCAGTTTCTGATGAGCCAGTGCTTGCCACCGCTCCGAGGCAGGGGTGTCTGCGGCGAAGCCGTTGAACAAGGTGCGGATCTCCGATACGGTAAAGCCTGCCCGCTGCGCCAACTGGATGATGGCCAGTTGGTCGAAGACGCTGGCGTCGTAGCGACGGCGTCCATTGACACGACGGGGTGGTGTTAAGACCTTGACGCTTTCGTAGTAGCGTATAGCTGATGCGCGAATGCCTGCCCGCCGGGCCACTTCGCCAATGGTGAGTTCTTTCATGAGTTTTTCGTCCCCTCTTGACTTAAAGTTCACTTTAAATATTACACTAGAATACAGGCGAGCACAAGTGGTGCTCGTTGAAGCGAAATAGTAAGAAAGATAAAAAGAAAGGCGTTAAGAAACATGATGCAGGATGTAGAACTGATAGCTGTTGATGTGCCGCTTGCTTGCACGTTAACTGAGTCAGAGCAAAAGGAGCGAGGAGGAGAGGTCAATGAGCTCTTCAAGGGTGTGCAGCAGGTGAAGGAATTGGCAGATGGCTATGCCCTCTGTTTTCCAGGAGGTGCTACCTGGGCCAACGAGCTGGTGCAATTCATCAACTTTGAGCGGGCCTGCTGTCCCTTTTTCACATTTGCGCTGGTCTTCGAGCCGGAGCAAGGGTCGATCTGGCTGCACTTGCGCGGACCGGAGGGCGTCAAGGGAATCATCGAGCCAATGATACAGAGATGATGTAACATAAATCATCCCAGATGCTGGTCAAAGGGCGAGCTTATCGCTGATAAGCTCGCCCTTTGACCAGCATCTGGGATGATTTATGTTTAGTCAGAATCTGGGATGAGTCATATTTCAATTTCATCAAAAAAGATGAATAGAGCATTAGAGGTTGCATGGCGAGCGCAAGGTTAGTGATAAGTATTAAAAATCTGCTCTTCTGGTGAAACAGATATTTCCTCTTAATCGTGATGTAATCAATAACAAGAGATATGCTTTCAAGTGAAAAATGGCTGAGGTTGTCTAAGCAGAGCATAGATGCTATTGTATTGGAAAAAGTTTATATCGAAGGAGAGTTGAGACAAAGGCACATGGTAACTACATCGAAAAAAACTCATAGCTATCATTCCCTCATTAAAAACAGTTCAGACATCATCGCACTTATCAATGGAGAGGGCATCGTTACCTATGTGAGTCCTTCCATCACACCAATTACGGGATATACTGCGGAAGAAATTGTGGGCTGCTATGTAATCTTTCTTGTTCATCCTGATGACCTTGACACCGTGCAACAGATGTTAGGTGAAATTGGGCAATCGCCAGGCGAGAGCTTGCTTGCCGAATATCGTTTACGCTGTAAAGATGGCTCATGGCGATGGTTTGAAGGGAGTGGAACGAATTTGCTCCATGTGCCAGGTGTAGAAGCCATTGTTGGCAATTTTCGCGATATTAGCGAGCGCAAGCTGGCACCGCACTCGCATTGGAGCGAAATGAGTGAGTCTGAGCACTTCGTCCAGTTCTACGAGAGCGACGTATTCCTGCTTGACTCGTTGAGCGGATTTATCGGCACAGGTCTCAGCGCAGGTGATGCCTGCGTCGTTATAGCCACGAAAGCACACAGAGAGAGACTTGAAGAACGCTTGAAGGCAGATGGACTGGATCCAATTGCCGCCCAGGCGCGAGGTCAGTATATCCCACAGGATGCAGCGGAGAATCTGTCGAAGTTCATGGTTGATGGGCTGCCGGATGCAGGGCGTTTCTTTGAGGTGATTGGAGGCATTATCACGCAAGCAGGAGAGGGTCGGCTTCGCGTTCGTGCCTTTGGTGAGATGGTTGCACTCCTCTGGGAAGAGGGAAACCAGGCTGGGGCGGTGCTTTTAGAAGAACTCTGGAATGAGCTGGCCAGCACCTATTCTTTCTCGCTTTTCTGTGCGTATCCGATGCACGGTTTTGGCAGGGAAGCTCACGGCGCGCCATTTTGCGAGATTGGCACGCGGCATACTCGAGTCATCCCCGCAGAGAGCTACAATGCGCTTGCGAGTCCAGATGAGCGCCTGCGCGCCATCACGCTTTTACAACAAAAAGCGGCATCGCTTCAAGCTGAGATACTGGAACGCAAGAAACTTGAACGGCAAAAAGATGAGTTTATCTCCATGGCAAGCCATGAACTGAAAACGCCTGTCACCAGTCTCAAAGGCTTTCTCGGCCTCTTGCAACGGCGCCTGGCCACACATGCAGATGAAAAAGAGCTTCATTACCTTGCCCGTATGGATACCCAGGTACAGAAGTTAACCAAACTCATCAATGACCTGCTCGACCTTTCCAAGATGCAGACAGGCCAACTCGTCTATCGAGAAGAACGTTTTGAGCTGGATGCGCTGGTACAAGAAATCGTGGAAAATATACAGGGAACGACACAGACGCATCATGTGCTTCTTGAAGGCCAGACCCTTGCTGAGGCGTTTGGGGATCAGGATCGCATTGGACAGGTGCTGATTAACTTGCTGAATAACGCGATCAAGTATTCTCCCCAGGCAGACCGGGTGATGGTGCGTGTTACAAAAGACCAGAACAAGGCTCTTGTGAGCGTGCAAGATTTTGGGATTGGGATTGCCAAAGAGCATCAACACATGATTTTCGAGCGGTTCTACCAGGTGACGGATGCCGCAGAAAAAACCTATCCTGGGCTGGGCATTGGCCTCTATATCTCCAGTGAGATTGTCAAGCGACACGGCGGTCAGATGTGGGTGGAGAGTGAGAAAGACGAAGGCGCAACGTTTCATTTTACCCTGCCTCTCTATCAGGAGGAAAAGAGACAAGCCTCTTTGTCGCATGACGATGTAAGGGTAATGAGATAGCATGCAAAGCAAACAGAAAAAAATCCTCTTAGTTGATGACGATCCAGACATTTTAGAATTTCTGCAAGAGCTCCTGGAAATGGAAGGCTATAGCGTGGCGATCACAGGCAAGGCTGAGTACGTAGAGAAGCTGCATGCTGGTGGCCTGCCAGACCTTATCATCCTTGATGTCTTACTTTCTGGAAAAGATGGGCGTGAGATTGTCAAACGCCTCAAGAAGCAGGAGGAAACCAGGCACATTCCGGTGATTATGTTTTCAGCCCATCCCAGTGCTGAGAGGACGGTACGGGCTGCTGGGGCTGATGATTTTGTGGCGAAACCATTTGAGATAGATGAGATATTAGCAAAGATAGGAAAATACTGCTAGTAGTGCTAGAGAACACATCTTTGTCGCACAATATTTGCTGGACATTAAGGGTCTATGCCAGTTGCATTCTCTTTGATGAGGATGGTTTTTTACTGTACTTTTTTGAACTCAGCAGGACTGAACTTGGTAGACTTGAAGTATGGAATCTCTCCGGCTACTTCGTAGTGGACACATGGGAGGAGCAAGAAATTAAAATATGAATTAATTTCTTAAATTTATAATAGCACATTTCAAATCATTTGTCCACACATTAAAAGTTAAGTTTTTCTTGAATAATAAAATTTATAGCTCACTTCCATGCTAAACTTCCCTATTTACAGCCAGAAGCACAATTGTTGTTTGCGCAGCAGGCACATTTCGGCTGGTAATCGATGACTTTGCCAAGGCGATCAAACTCAAAATGGCAGCAGTCGAGCAGCATAGTCTTCAATTTTTCTCGCGCCCGTTGCACTCGTGATTTTGCCCCGGAAAAGGAGAGGCCCAGCCTTGCTGCCAGTTCTCTTTGGGTTAGCCCCTCATATTCGGTGAGGATGAGAGCTTGCCGGTAGTCGGCGGGTAGGCTGTCGACCATGGCCTTGATACTGGGTATCAGTTCCTTGACGACATCATCATTGACGATGGGTTCTTCTGGCAGGAGCAGCGTTTCTGAGTTGGGCGCAATGAATTGGGCCCCTACGGTGGCCTTGTGTGCTCGATAGTAATCGGCTATGGCATTGCGGGCGATCTGGTAAATCCAGCTTTGGAGTTTTTCTTCATCGCGCAGGGTGTTGATACGTGTATGAATTTTGAGGAAGACGTCTTGTAGGATGTCCTCCGCGCTCTGTTCGTCTGGGATGCGTTTCAGAATGAATTGTTTGAGCTTTGGGTGAAATTCTTCCCATACTTTTTCTGTTGTGATAATCATGGGTATTTGTCCTTCCCCGGGGGCATATGCTTGCACCTGTCATTACCTGTTGTAATCCCATTGTACCCCATTTCATGCGGCTCCTCACTGCCTGCGGCAGTTCGCAAGTATTTTTTGTTGCTGCTAGTTTTGCTGCCTGCGGCTGCCTTCACCATTCCCCGAATGCGGCTGCAAAACTAGCAGCAACAATTGAATGGATGAACAGCTACTGACCGCGAAGAAGCTGAATAGCGACAAGTATTTTTTTATGTACAAAGAGACGGGAACTTGTCAAAAAGGACGCAAGGCTGTCTTTCGGTGAACCTACCTATCTCATCAGAAAAGGACTTTTCACTTTCTTCTTAATCAACTATACAGCGTAAAGTGCTTACTGACATGTGAGCTCTGTCCAACTCACGTTCAATCCGCATCCCCTCTTTTTGTTTCTTCCCACAAAATGTGTTATTTTTACATCAAAACAAATTGATACAATTAAGATGGAGGGAATATATGTCTACTGCTCACGCTGATTGAACGACAGAAAGGCAAAACAATATGAAACATCGTGTTCTTTTTCTCTGTACGCACAACTCAGCCCGTTCACAAATGGCTGAGGGGTTGTTGCGTCATCTTGGTGGAAATCGGTTTGAGGCGTTTAGTGCTGGTACTGAAGCTACGCATGTGCGACCCCTGGCTATCAAGGCGATGGCTGAACTTGGTATCGATATAGCGGGGCAGCAATCCAAGACGCTCGACCGCTACCTGAACGAGCCGTTTGATGAGGTTATTACGGTGTGCGATACGGCAGCGGAGGCATGTCCAATTTTTCCTGGTGCTGTGCATCGGCGGCACTGGTCACTTGAGGATCCTTCAAAGGCTACAGGTAGTGAGGCTGAGCAGCTAGCGGTGTATCGTCACGTGCGCGATGAACTGCGCTCAAGAATTGGAAAAGAGCTGCTTGCAGAAACCACCTCTCCATAGCACCGCAGCCAGAGGAACATTGCCTGGTGAGAAACAAGGGATTGGACGATACCTGAGAGGGTGAAGCCAAGGATCAGGGGCCATAGGATTTCCCAGAACATGCTGAAGGAGGTAAGTAGTGCTTGTGCGATGCTATTGATGATCTGCATTGGAGTTCGCTTCCCCTTCTTAAAATTTTGAGGGCGTCGATTAACGTGCATTTCAAACGTCAGTACGATATAATAGAGTAGTTACCATAAATTAGCCCATCTAGATCCATTTGGATGGTGGGAATAGAGAATCTGCTGGAGTCCAAGAATCCAGAGAATCAAGAGGGACTCCGGTATGCCTGTGGGGAACCGAGAAAGCAGGTACACTTACATGGATAAAGAACCGGCCACGACTATGCTCTGGCTACAAAATAATAATAACAATTCACCTAGACGACCACAAAATCCGCTGCGCCCAGGGAATGGCAATCGCCCTGATGGACAACCGCCGCAGGGGGGAACGTCCAGTATCAATCGCTGGCTGCTGATCATTGTGCTGGTGATGCTTGGTATATACGCATACTCGTTTTTCAATCAGAATAACACGAGCAACACGGCACAGGTTGATCAACTGACGTACAGTGACTTCTACAATCAAATCAATGAAGACACTAATGGGAACATTAAAACGGCTGTTTTCAATGGTACGACGGATATCAGCGGGGATTTCCGCCAACCAGTTGGCCCATACAAATCATATCATGTGATCCAGCTCCCGAACGGTGATACGCAGCTTCCAGACCTGCTGCGCACAAAAGGTGTGATTATTACCTCTCAGCCGCCGCAGGATAATAGCTTCTGGCTGAATCTGCTGATTGCATTCATTCCCTGGCTGCTTGTGATCGCTCTTTTCATTTTCCTGTCACGACGGGCAGGGCAGGGGCAGCAGGGCATTTTCAGTTTTGGCAAGAGCCGCGCAAAACTGATTCTGGAAGACCGGCCCAGCACCACCTTTGCCGATGTGGCGGGCGTGGACGAGTCCAAGTTTGAGCTGCAAGAAGTGGTCGAGTTTCTGAAAACGCCGCAGAAGTACCAACGCCTGGGTGGTAAAATTCCGCGCGGCGTGCTGCTGGTTGGCCCTCCAGGAACAGGTAAAACGCTGCTGGCACGAGCGGTAGCGGGTGAGGCAGGGGTACCCTTCTACTCGATGTCTGGCTCGGAATTTGTCGAAGTGCTGGTTGGCGTGGGTGCCAGCCGTGTCCGCGACCTGTTCGACCAGGCGAAAAAAGCGGCACCCAGTATCATTTTCATCGATGAGATCGATGCGGTGGGACGACAACGCGGCGCAAGTATCAATACCAATGACGAACGTGAACAGACGTTAAACCAGCTGCTGGTGGAGATGGACGGATTTGACACACGGCAAGCGGTGGTGGTTATCGCGGCGACCAACCGTCCGGATGGACTCGACATTGCTTTGTTACGCCCTGGCCGTTTTGATCGGCGGGTGACGGTAGATCGTCCCGACTGGAATGGACGGCTGGCTATTCTCAAGATACATTCACGCAATGTGCCACTGGCTCCTGACGTGGACCTTGTGGCGGTTGCGCGTGCCACACCGGGGATGGTGGGTGCGGACCTGGCAAACCTGGTCAACGAGGCCGCTCTGCTGGGAGCGAGGCGTAACCTGGATCGAGTGACGCAAAAGTGTTTTGACGAGGCTTTGGACAAAATCCTGCTGGGGGCCGAGCGTCCGTTGGTGCTGACTGAAGAGGATCTGAATGTGGTGGCATACCACGAGGGAGGCCACGCGTTAACGGGCCTGCTCTCACAAAATGCTGATCCGGTGACCAAGGTCACAATTGTACCACGTGGCCAGTCCCTGGGCGTGACCATGTCCACCCCGTTAGATGATCGCTATAACTACTCGAAAGAGTATCTGCTGACGCAGATCGTGACTGCGCTTGGAGGACGTGCTGCTGAAGAAGTGGCGATCGGGCGCATTACAACGGGAGCGGAGAACGATTTACAAAAGGTGACGGCCCTGGCACGCCAGATGGTTATCCGCTGGGGGATGAGCGAGCGGCTGGGGACGATCTCATTCAGCGAACGCGGCAGCCCGTTTGGCGGCGGTGGGGATACCGGCGCGCCCTCTGATTATAGCGAGACGACAGCCGAGACAATTGATGATGAGGTTGATCGCATTGTACGCACCTGCCACGCTCGCGCAGTTGAACTCTTGACGACGCATCGTACAACGCTTGACCGCATTGCGGAGGAGTTGCGCCGCCACGAGGTGATCGATTCCCGCCAGCTACAGAATATTATGGCGGAGACAGGGGCGATTATTGGATCACCCCAATCTTCACCAAAGGGTGTGCCACAGGTGATTGCGCCGCCGCCGCCAACTACCCCCCTTCCTATGCAACCAGAGGTAAATAGCACCGGCAGCGAACAATTCGAGTAGATAAGAAATCGAGAGACAAGCATGAACGTCGACATGCGAAGGCATGTCGACGTTCATGCTTGTCTCTCGATTTCTTATCTACTCGAATGGGTGGAAGGACCTGGAATATGGCTATCAGGCCAATAATGGTGTATAGTGTGCTATCATTACTAACAGTAGCCATGATGGTGTTGAGACGAAAGCCATGGGACTGCGCGTGTTAGTAGTAGAGGCAGACCCATCCTTTATCGTTAGTGGCACATTGTGGCGACTTGAATAAACCAGTGAGGTGAAGACTATGGCAAAAACAATGAGCAGAGAAGCGACATCTTCGTCTTCCAATGGGAGCAAGAAAGAGCGAAAAAAGCAGGCGCGGCGAGAAGCGAAAACGATGCTCAGGTTAGCACAGGCGAAAAAAGACGAGCAAAAGGCTGGGAAGAAGGTTGCTAAAGCACAGGCACAGCTTGAAGCTTGCAGAACCCAGATACACAATATTGAGGGGAAGCTAGCGGAAATGCGAAATGCTGGCCATCAGTCTGAAGTCGAGGCTCCTGATACGGGCTTTGATTGGCAAGGGGGGCAACCTGAGACGGAAGAAAGCTCGCAAAGAGACGCGGATTATTCCATGGACACCTCAACTCCAACCTCAACTTCAACCGACCAGGTGACTTCATTACCTCCGGCAGAGGGTCGTACAGACATCGATCCAGCAGGGCAGGAAGGTGCTTCACCTGAGATGGAGAACGCGCAAGCGGACTCAGGATCAGAAAACGAAGATGGCACGGATTAGGGAGAAAACGAGGAAGAAGCGACGGATGGAGATGTGGGAACGCGCAGGTCGACGAGGCGACGACGTAGCCATTCATCTGAAGAAGGGCAAGAGTCTGAACAAGGGCAAGAGTCTGCATCAGAGCCTGAATAATGGAGGAGAGCATGGCGGACGCAAGGGCCGCCACTACTATACTTCAGCTTCACAGGCCAATTCGTCTGTGTATAGTAGTGGCGGCCCTCCTGCTCCCCTTGCCCGCAGGCAATGCGTCCGCCATGCAAATATATGACGATTTCATGGGCCTGAGATACCACTTCCCATTCATTATTCAGAGGTTTTGGCTCTCGCCAGCACTCCTTTTGCTTTGAGCTTGAGGTAGAGCCAGAGCCATAAGCCCAACCATACACCACCGACCAGGTAGGCACCCAGTACGTCACTGGCCCAGTGATCTCCAAGATAGATGCGCGATGGGCCAACCAGGACAACAAACAGGGCAGGAATGATTAATAATGCGAGACGCCACCAACGATTGCCCTTGAAGAGGATAATGGCCAGGGAAAAGAGGAAGCCCCAGAAAGCCATGTAGGCCATTACATGACCGCTGGGAAAACTCTGCCCCGCCGCCTTCGTAATTACCTCTACGAGGTTGGCTGTTGGACGCGGACGCGCTACAATTAATTTTATGAGTCCATTCAAAAGAGCACTGCTGGCATTCAGGCCTACGAGGATGAGAGCTTCTAAGCGAAGGTGGACTACCCATAAGATGATGGCAGCCACCAGGATAAGGCCTACAGAGAGTATGGGCGTTGCGCCGATGTAGCTCACAGCGATCATGGTAAATTGCAGCCATAGAGCGTTGTTCTCCTGGAATTCACGGGTTATGGCGACATCGATAGCCAGAACGGGATGAAAGTGTACCCACCATGCCAGGAGTGCAAATAGTGCCAATTGCACTGTATACAGACCTAACAATACCTGTCCCCGTTTTATTGTGCGATACCAGGGTACCCGAGCGGCAGCGACTTCCTTTTGCGCTCCCTCTACAACGGCTTGCGTATTTTCCTGGATTTTTTGATTGGCAGGCTTCTTCTGGTCATGTGGCTGGCCTGGTTGATCGACTTGTTTCGGCTGCATGATAGACTCGATCCTCTCCTGCATGGTGTGTTCAGTAGACTAATCCTTTGAGATAATAGTAGCACGTTTGTGGGAGAGAATCTGTTTCGAATGTAGAGAGAAGAAGTGAGATGAGACATAGCATCTTGACGAATGCTCTATTTCCCGCTACAGTCAATAGACAATGACATTAATGATGAGTGAGATAAGAAGGAGACCAGCATGGCTACGGTTGAAGTTCGCCCTGCTCGACCAGAGGATCGGGAGGCGGTGCTGGCGTTTTGTAGACAGACATGGGAATGGGGAGACTATATCGAGTATGTTTGGGATGAGTGGCTACACGATGCGCGGGGGGTGCTGTTTGTGGTGACTGTCGAGGGGAAGCCCGCGGGGATAGCCAATATGCGCATGCTTAACGAGACCGATGCCTGGTTAGAGGGGATACGCGTCGATCCAGCACATCGCCAGCAGGGATTGGCCGCGGCCCTACACGAGGCAACGCTGGCCGAGGCGATGAGGCGGGGCGCGACGAATGCGCGGCTGATTACCGAGTCTGTCAACACGCGAGCTATCTCGCTGGTCGAACGCAGTTTCTTTCGTCGTATTGGCGCGTTCGGGCTCTATTATGCTGCGCCAGAGATAGCTCCCCCTAAACGCCAGTATAGTCTCGATGCGCCCCAACTGGCAACACTGGCGGATGTCGATGATATAATTGACTATCTCAATACCTCAAATATTTTTCCGGCGATTGGTGGCCTGTACTATCAAGGGTTCACCGCCTATGCTATCAGCGCGAGTTTGCTAGAGGCAAAGGTGTCGGCCCAGCAGGTGTATGTCTTGCGCCGCTGGAACCGCCTGGATGGCCTGGCGATTGCAGAAGTCCGCGAAGGTCGACGGGGGTCACAACTCTCTATTGGCTACATTGATGGCACGACCGAATCAATTAGTTTGATTGCTTATGCCCTGCGAAGTAAGCTAACCGGGATGGGCTTGGGAAGGGTTTCAGCCAATGTACCTGATTTGATGATGGTGCGTGATGCTTTTGTGGGGGCTGAATACGAGTGGGATGGGAAGATTTTTTATACGTATGAGCGGGGATTAACATGAGTGAAAGTGCATTGTGAAGGTTCGGGCGCAGGACATTGTCCTGCGCCCGAACCTTCACAATGCACTTTCACTCATATATTCCTTATGCCGGATTGATGGCCGCGTCCAGGTGCTTTAACTCATGGAAGCGCAGGAGCCAGCAGCCGTAGTTCATGCCGCCGCCGACGGCGGGGAGGGCCATCCACTGGCCTTCGTGGAGTCGATCCTGGCGCAGGAGTTCGACGAGGGCGGTGGCGATGCTGGCATTGGAGAGGTTGCCGTAATAGCGGAAGTTATCGACGAGTTTGTCCATGGTTGAAGCGGGCCAGCCGTAGTCGTTGATCAACAATTCGCCCATGCGGCGCGTGATACGCGAATTCGCCTGGTGTGGGACGATATAGGCCAGTTCATCAGCATTGAGTTGGGCATGGCGGCAGAGGGCATCCACTGATTCTGCCATGGCACGAGGAGCCTCGCGGAAGACTTCTTTGCCATTCATTTTGGTGTAGCCAACCAGGTATTGTGAAAGGACATGGCTGAGTTCTTTGCCTTTGCCTTCCTTAAACAGGTTCTGGATTTTTAAGTCGACTTCTGCCATTTCGATAACGTCTTTACGCAGGGGAGTCTGGTAGTAGAGGGAGGGGCCTTGATTGGCATCGGAGCCATTGATGACGTAGGTGTCCTCGTCACTGCGCTCCAAGAGGAAAGCGGAAGCTCCTTCTCCAAAGAGAGAACTTGTTTTCCAGTCGAGGACGTTCATGATATTGGGGAGGAGTCCTTCGGCAGTCACCATGAGCACGAGTTTCGCGGAACTGGCGGCCAGCACTTCGGCGCACACCTGGAAGGCTTCGGTCTGGCAGGCGCAGGCACCTTTGAGCATGGTTGAGCGTATGGGTCCCAGCCCCAGGCGCATCTGAACGAGTCCAGCGACGGTTGGAAAGGCGTCGTTGTCAGAGGAAGAGGCTCCTATAACGGTGTCAATTTCGGAGGCGTCGCGGCCCGCACTGGCAAGGGCACGTTGTGAAGCGATGACGGCCATGTCGACGAGGGATTCGTCCTGGGGAGCGTTGGGGTCATCGATGAGGCCGGGTGCGTCGGCACCCGCCATCCTGCGACAGAGTTCCATGGTGCTGGCACGTACATGGCGCGTGCTCAAGCCGGTTACACGCTCCAGGTCGTCTGCGGTGCGCGGATCGCCAAGGCGGGAGGAGATGTAGGCAAAAAATTCGTTGGTGATGGTGCCTGTCGGGGTATAGTTGCCTAAGCCGATGAGGCGTACCTTTGCTTTGGTGTAGATCTGTGGCACAATGTAGGTGTAGTGCGGCCATTGGCCTTCCTGGAGCCGTGTCATAAAATAAAAACCTCCATATCGAAGGGGATGATTTCAATTATTGTGTAGTATATCATACTGCGAGGATGTTTCGTATTACATTTCCCGGAACTCCAGGGCTAATCAAAAGTCGTGTGAGTGAGCGTGTTGTGGCTGGCTTCGCCAGCCACAACACGCTCACTCACACGACTTTTGATTAGCCCTGCCACCTCTGGGGTGGCAGGTTTCTTTGCTCGATTAGATACTCAAGTATTGGGGGTTTTACCAGCGGTTGTCGCGTCGGTCGCGGCGATCACGTCCGCCGCGATCATTGCGGCCACCGGTGCTGTAGCCGCCGCTGCCGTAGCTGCTGCCGCTATAGCTGCTGCGGTAGTCGTCGCGGCGGTTGCCGCCGCGGGAGGCGCGTTGGGCCTGGAAGCATTCAGTACAATATACGGGACGGTCTTCACGAGGAACAAATGGTACAGAGGTGGGACGTCCACAGGTCGCACAGGTGGTTTCATAGTGTTCGCCGGTACTACGAGAACGGGGGGCAGAAGATTGCCCACCGCGACGCGCAGCGCGACAGGCAGGGCACCGACCAGGAGTGTTTGTGAGTCCGCGGCTGGCATAGAACTCTTGCTCGCCAGCACTAAAAGTGAAGTCTTGACCACAGTCACGACATGTGAGGATACGGTCTCGGTATCCTTCATTGGACATCATGGGTGATATTTCCCCTTCTTTGAATGTTCGCTCCGCCTACAATTTGCTATGCTTGAATGGAAAAAGGTTGATCGAGCAGGATATACACTTGTTAAAGCCTCTAACAGAGGAATATATCTGACGGTGGTTGTCAGGTAGTTACTTCCAAGATGCCGGATGGCGGAACGAAACCGGGGCCCAGATATTACATACCTTCGATGGGATGCTGTACCCCAAACCACATTCTGATTGTACCATATTCATGCGAAAATTGCAGTATATTGTGGTAGCATAAGAAGAAGATGTTCCGCAACAATTAGAGAGTTTTTAACATTGGATACTACTGTGGGAAACGGACAAAGGTATGGCTGTCTTACCCGACAGGTGCGCCAGGTGCATACGATCACAGATCGTTTTTCAATGGCTAATACGTATCTCATCAATGATGAGCGTGTGGTGATTGTTGATCCTGGATCGGAGTTGAATGTGCGCCTGGCGTTTGTATATCTCCAACAGTTTCTCCATCGAAGTGCAACTGATATCGATTTGATTGTTTTGACCCATCTTCATCCAGATCATACAGCGGGAGTAGATATGCTGCGGCGAGCATGTTCTGCTCCTGTCGCCGCCTCTGCTGCTGCACGACAATTAGCGCAAGCGGAATCTGAGGGGAAGCCGGTCATTCCAGGGATTACGCATCTGGCCGGACAGGTACTCGGCCAGGCGGCTTTGCCTGGTGTACTGCACCATCTTGATCTTTTCCCACCTCATTATGCCAGCCAGATGAAGATGATCGATCAATGGTTAGAAGATGTGGCAGGTTTGCCTCAACATCCCGATTGGCGTGTGATCGCCAGCCCCGGTCATACACCTGAAAGTCTCTGCCTGTATAATCCTTTCAGCTACGAACTATTGTGTGGTGACACGGTGATTACGATTGAGGGCGGGGCACCGCTGTTACGAGGAGCGGCGAACCGCCGCCAATTGGAGGATACGCTGCGGACGCTGCGCAGCCTGGAGATCAATTATCTTTATCCTGGGCATGGCAGGCCAATCCTGGCAAAACGCCCATTGAACAATGCCTCGGTGGAGTGGTAAAGATTATCAATAGGTTCTGCTGTATCACAGTCGGTGATACAGCAGAACCTATTGATTCTTTGGCCTGCTTGGGAGGTTTAGCTTTACGGGGCCGCTCTGTATGGGGCGCACAAAGGAGGCGGGTGTGAGGGACATGGGCATGGGCGTGTTAGGGTCTTCTTGCAAGGAAGTCACGGTATACTCAAGGCGCACATTGCCGAGGCAGACGATATCGCCAGCCTGAAGCAGTTGGGGGGCAAGTAATGGTTGATCGTTGACTTTGGTGCCATTGTGGCTGGCGAGGTCCTGCACGTAGTTGCCATTGGCCTGGCGCAAAATCTGGGCGTGGCGGCGCGAGATTGAAGCATTATTAATGGCAACGTCGCATTCAGTGCCGCGCCCAATGGTGATTATAGGGCGATCCAGCACAAAGCTCTGACCAGCCATCTCACCATCACGGATGATCAGTACTCCACTCAAATCAAGGGTTTGGGGAAGTGGCGAGATAGGGTGAAGTTGTGCTGTGTCTTGCAGCTCTACGGGATTCACCTCTGCTGGTGGCGATGGGTGGAGCTGAGCGGCACGATGGCTAGATTCGCCAGAGGTGCCATCCTGCATTGGTTGAGCCATAGACAGCTTCTCGCTGTCCGTAAGTAACGCCGAAGAGGAATGCCAGACATGGTGTAGCAGGGGGTCATCCTGTTCGGGGGGAGGCCCAGGTTGTTCGGCTTTTTCAAAGAGAAAACGGTGCGAGCCAATTTCTAGCAGTTCGCCCGTCCGCACAAAGGTAGGGCGGCGAATACGGTGCCCATTCAGCAAGACGCCGTTGAGGCTATCGCAATCGGTGATATAGATGCTGCCCTGGTCCCAGGCCAGTTCGGCATGATTGCGCGAAGCCAAATCATCATCCAGCCAGATATCATTCTCCTCGCCACGTCCGATAGTGACAACTGTACGCTCCAGTGCCAGGCGTTGTCCCTGGAAACGCCCTCCACGGTATTCGAGCCAGCCCCAGGGTACGCCCTCTCTAAAAACATAGGGAGCCTGCTGGGCCTCTAGACCTGCTTGAGGCCGGGGAAGAGGATCGAGGGCAGTAGTGTTGGCGCGGGTGGTGCGTTTCTGGCGAGGAATATGCATGGAAGTGGTGGAGCTGCGCGGCAGGGTGAACAGGCAATAGGCAGTTGTGACGCTCAATGGCAGCAACCAGCCAAACAAGGTCACATAGACAAGGGCAAGCTCGACCTCCGCTACCGAGATTGCCGCCTGCTCAACGGTGAAACGCATATTGTACCAGATCATGGCGGGCAATAAGAGCAATGCAGAGATGACGCAGGTGACGATAGTACCGGCCAGCTGCCGGGTCGTCCCGCGCCTGACCAGGGTGATATAGAGCGCGTTGACAGCGATAGCGAACATGCAGCAGGCCAGTCCACCGTAGCAGCCAAGGTTAAACCAGGTTGGAAAATCTACATTGCTCGTCGTCGTATCCCTTTCTGCTTACTCGCCGATTAAAGCATGGCGTCGATGCCTACATTGTGTGCGTCGCTGATCGAAATAGTATCTACAATTGTATGTTGCTGTGCGTTCAGGGTGTATATGCCGTCGGTGTAATAGTTGTCGGAGTCTCCCACGACATTGTTGTTAACCTCCACGGCGTCCCAGTATTCAAAATGTTTATCGTCGGATGTAACCGCAACGCCGAGAAAGGCATGGCCTGGGATAATGATAATCTCGGCATGTAATCCTATGCGTTCTACCGCTGAGGCCAGCAGGAGCGTCAATTCAATACACATGCCACTGTGCTGCTGTAATACCTCGGCAGGGAGTTTGATATTTTCTGTCGCGGCACTGCTGTCGCCAGGGCCACCATATGGCACACTGGCCTGGAGATAGCGCATGGCAAAATCTATGCGCAGCGTATCATAAATCGCGTCAACCTGGGCGATAACTTCCTTACTGTTGGCTTTGCTGTATCCCACCATAGCAGACGGGACGGGCGGCGGCTCTGATTTCAAATGGGCAGAGGCTTTGAGTACCAATGCGCCAACGGCAGGATCGTTTGGTGTCACCCAGGCAGCAATTCTCAGACGGTTGGCGGCCACCCACTGCATAAGCCAGCGCGAATGCATCAGTATGGGAATGTCGGTGAGATAGTAGAGGCGCTTATCGGTATCCGTTACCTGGACATGCAGCGATGTATGGTCTTCAAAGGTAAGCTTATGAAAATCCTGGCTGATCAAGGGAGGGATAATACTGACGGCCTGTACATTGGGGGTGGCATTGATGGTCTGTGACTGCAGCTGGCTCAACCCTACAATGCTCACGCTCAACAGCAATGCTTTGGGGCTGCTGCTGCTATATTCGATGGTGAAGGGGGAATCCTGACGTGCAAGGTAGGAAGGGTAAAAGGCACTGAAGATCGACGCGGGGGTACGGACACAAATATGCACAGGTAACTGACCGCCGCAGTGTTCTTGATTAGCAAAATTGCTCTGTTGGTAGCGCGAGTAGGCCTGAAGACCGCCGACGACGTAACCGCCAGAGAGTCCAACTAGCACAACTAGTGTGAGGAGCAGTATTGTGAATTTTGTGCGCATATGGTCGTTCACTCGCCTCTTACGTGGCATACGTTTTTCAATTGCTGAGGATTTGCGTGGTTGGAATTATATCATCTTGTTTCATATGGGACAAATTGATGGGACTTGTGGGTATATTTGTAAGAGTTTTTGGTGCTGCCGGCTTTGCTGCCGTAGGCAGCAAAGCCGGCAGCACCAAAAACTCTTACAAAATCATTCAAATATTGCAACACGTTCTGAAACTGAGACGTAGATAGCGTAGTGTATCTATAATACTGATAAATTAGGCATAACGGCACACAGGAGGAAAAGGCTATCATGTTCAACCCATTTTACCTCTTCTCGATGGGATTTAATGGCATTGCGGTCTTTGCGACGATTTTCTGGGCCTGGGTACTGATCGACTGTATTACCAAGGAGCCATCTGAAGGGAATGACCGCATTGTCTGGCTGCTGGTCATTCTTTTTGTTCCTCTAATTGGTTCACTACTCTACTACTTTGTGAGACGCCCCGAACGCATCAAGGTTGTTGGTCGCTAAGCAATTACGTTTGCGAAGAAAAAGCTGCAATGCGAGCGCTTTCACTGAAAGTGCTCGCATTGCAGCTTTTTCTTCGCAAACTTTAGGGTAATTAATGTTTGTTCCTGAACAGGCAAAATTCTCAAATGTGTTGTGCTATAATTGTTTCTATGTAAAGATTGTATTTCTCACCAGGAGTCGCCTATGTTCTGCTCAAATTGTGGTAAGCACGTACAAGATGGAGTACATTTTTGTGATAATTGTGGCGCACAGCTGCAAGCACCGGGCGGTGTCTCATACCAGCAACCTGCACCTACGCCTATGCCTACGGCATCCAGAGGCAATCGCCGTTCCAGTAAGGCCCAGGATCCATACGAGCCGCAGATTAAGCAGATCAAGTTACAACTCCGGCAGCTTAAATTGGATCTCAAGCAGATTAACACCGGCATGGGCAAAGTGCGTTCGCAATATAACCAGTCGGCGGCATTTGTGCCACGAGGGTTGCTGAGGCACGGCTATAAAGAGATTGAGGATGTGCGTCTCTGGGGACCACAACAGAAAAAGCAGCAGCTACAACAGGAGATCATTCAGCTTGAACAGCAGTTGCTCGGTCTCCAGCAACAGCAGGCCCAGTGGCAAGCGCAACAGGGATAAATATATTAAAAGGGGAAAGTTGCAATGCGCATGTTTTTCTGCCAGAAAAACATGCGCATTGCAACTTTCCCCTTTTAATAATTTGGGATAACGCAATTGAGTCATATTACAATCAAGAAATGTGATATACTTCTCTATAGAGGAAACGCAATCCTGATCCTGGGAAAAAAGCTGCTCCTGGAAAGTGCAGAGAGGAAAACGACATTCATGATCTCCTGCACACGCCTTCTATCCGGACTATCTTTGATGAAAGAGAGAGGCATGATGTCACGACAACAGAGACTCATCCAACTGCCTCTGGTTGGCACGATCCTTCTTGGCTTGCTTGTTGGTGTGTACCTGGTGTACCTGCTTGCATGGAAGCGTTTTTCGAAACCGGGTCCTCCGGCCACGATCATTCAGCACCCGGTGGAGACTCCTTCCGATGACGCCCTTAAGTATTGGACAGCGGACAAAATGCGCAAGGCCAAAGCCGCCAGGCTGCCGAACGTCACTGCTCTCGATCGAGGGAAACCGCATCCGCGACGTCCTCCCGTCTAGTTCGCACCATTCTTGATGAAAGAGAGAGGCACGATGCCACGACAGCAGAGACTCATCCAACTTCCCCTGGTTGGCAAGGTCCTTCTTGGCTTGCTTGCCAGTGTGTACCTGGTGTACCTGGTTGCACTTGGGAGTTTTCTCTACACTTGGGTGTCAGCTCTTTCGGAGACGATCATTGAGCACCCGGTGGATACGAATCCCAACGTTGTCGTCAAGTATTGGACAGCGGCGAACATGCACGATGCCACCGACGTCGATCAGCAGATCGGCACTACTTTCGCTCTTACCCAGGGGAGCATCGATAAAAGCCTGGGCAAGGCAGCCCAGCAACAGGGGCAGCCCCCGCGCAATGGCGACCCTTCTTATCCCCTCTCGACCGTTGGGAAAGTCTTTTTTACCAACAAGGCTGGTCAAGACATGGTCTGCTCTGGGACGGCCGTCGCAAGCCTCAACCAGAGTGTGGTTGACACGGCTGGCCACTGCCTCTACTGGAATGGTAACTGGGTGCAGAACTTGATCTTCTGCCCTCTGTACGAGAAAGGCAGTACGCCTTATGGCTGCTGGGCCGCTCGCGATTTGGAGGTCCCTTCCGACTGGATAGGAGCCAGGCCAAATGACTATCATCATGACTTTGGCATGGCCATCGTTTCTCCCAATAGCCAGGGTCTCTTAACCGACCTGGTCGGCGGTGCCGGTTGGGCATATAATCAGCCTGTCAATCAACCCTTCTACGCCTATGGCTACCCCGCCGCCCCTCCCTTCGATGGCCAGACCAGACGGTCCTGTGACGAGGGTTCCACCGGCACAAGCTGGCAGCATGGGGGTGGCACGGTGGTCTCCATCCCCTGCGATATGACCGGTGGCTCCAGCGGTGGCCCCTGGTTCATTAAGATCAGCGGCAACTTGTACCTCAACGGCCATAATGACTTCACCAGCAGTCTCCAGCCCGGGCACATGTTCTCTCCCTACTATGATGATACCTGGTACGCTCTTTACGACAAGGCCCAGCATACGTAAGGGCAGGAAACGCTCCTGATGGTGAACAGATTTCCCTCGATCTCACCTGCAGTTGAGCAAGTCGTGCATGTAGGACTTGCCAAGAACTGGGAAGAGCGATTCGCTAACATCCAGGCTTTTGCCAATGCTCTGGAGCAGGCTAGCCAGGTAGGAGGGTCTATACCTACACCCCTTCCAATAGGAAACAGATCTAATACTCCTGCGCCTGCCATGGTTCAAACCAGTGTTGATTCTTTCAGTGCTTCTGGGCCTGTTGAGGCATATCCTGATGTTGAGCCTTCCAGTTCTCCTGAGCCTGTTGTCTCTCTGGTTTCGCTGGCGGGACCACTGCTTCAGAATAGCCAGTTGGAGCTGGATGTTCTGCCTTCGTCGAGTATGGTTAATTATGTGTTACCGGCCAGCGGAGAAGTTGGCTTGCCAGTGGCCGCTGGACCAGGAGGCGTCGAGGGCGTAGCAGCCTGTGGCTGGGAAATAGAGGGTGACGCTCCAGGCGATGCTTTGACCTGTGCTGGAATTGCTCGGAGTGGTTCTGAGATCCATGGGGTCTAAGGTCAGGGTTGCAGATGGGTCTTGACTGGAGTTGACCTGAAACAGGAGGGGAGGGCCGCTATGCAGGTCTCCATCGTCGAGCACGATGGGGTCGGTGAAATTGGTTGGTATTTCTATCAGGATGGAGGCCGTCCAGCCAAAGGTAGAGGGATATGCGGCAACAGGGACAGGGGATGGATAGAGATGGAGGGTGGCATAGGGTCCGGTGAAGCCCGCCGCTAACACGGGGCGACTACCGATTTCATGCGAGAAGCCGATGCCTGGCCGTCCGGGGCAATCTTGACCCTGGGGGGCTGGCCCTGGAGTGGAATTTGCATCCCAGGATGAGCCTCCAATTATGATGACGGTCCCTGCCCCCAGGGATGCTGAAGCTTTGTTGCCGACGATGATGACGCCAGGGGAGCCTATTATGATGACTCGTATCGATGACCACGAGGAGATGGTGCCGGAATCTGTAGAAGCCGGTGTTGGGGTGGGGGTTGGCTGAGCAAGCAAGCCGGGAAGGCTATTTTGCACGTTTGGAAAATTTCCCAGGATGAGCAGTAGAACGAGGAGCAGGGTGCTGGCGGCTAAGACCAGACGCCAGAGGCGTACCCTGGGTCTGAGGTGTAGACTTGATGCCATGAGTGTAGCGAAGATGCTGTGATTTTCAGGGGAAGGCAGGTCGGTGAATTCTAGTTCAAATTCGTTGTCTGGAAGTTCTTGCTCGATGTCGTCCATGTGTCCCCATTCCCTACAGACTGATGCCTGGGGTGATTTGTTCGTTATCTTTTATATTACCACGATAGGGTGCTTCCAGGTTCTCCCAGGTAGTTTTGCCTCCCAGGTAGTAGATGGGTAGGCCGGCCAGGCGGGTCGGTGAAGGGTTTTCGCCGACGAAAAGTATGGTGACGGCATGGCCTGATTGCTTTAGATGTGTCAGTGTATCCAGTAGTTGATCGGTTACGGTGCTGGTGATTATTATAATGGTGGCACCGGCGGGAAGGCGCGAACGTTCAGCATGTATTACTTCCTCAAGGGTGCTGCCGAAGTAGGGTTGGATACGTGCCAGGACATCCATGATGCGCCTGCGCTGCTCCTCGCTGGTGGCAGGAGGCAGATGAATACGACGACGTTTCAACAGGGCGGCAACGGTGGCACCTGGCGTACCCGCTCCCTGTTCCTCTCTGGCGCGCGGGAGGGTCGCCGCTTCATTTCCCCTCGAAGCCACTTCATGTTCATCCTTTTGCCTGGGCTCAAGGCGTACCTGCTCATCAGGCATAAACATAAGAGTATTGGCGTATAGGCCGACGGCATAGCCTTCATTGATGGCCCAATCTGATACTGAGGCGGCGGCACAAATAGCGAGTTCTTGTAGCTCAGGCTGAATGCCAAGCATGGTATCGAATTGGGTGTTGACGTTGAGAAAGATGATCATGGTATAGGTTGTGGTAGCTTCATAGACCTTGCTTTGCATTTGCATGGTGCGTGCGGTGGCTTTCCAGTGAATGCGCCGTAGACTATCGCCATAGGCGTAATCACGCACGCCGATCACACGCGAGGGGTCTTCCAGCAGACGGCGTGGAGTGCGACGGTCGCCAAAGGGATGGCGCGAGGGCAGACTAAAGCGGGTTAAGGGTACTACCAATGGATAGACGAGCAGGTATTCCCAATTGGATAGAGTTTCTTCACTGCTGAGAAAGCCAAAGACATCACCACTACGCACCACGGTTGGGCCAAATTTATGGACACCGCGTGTATTGCATTGCAAGGTATAACGCCGTGTCACCCGTTCATACCAGCGCGTGCTGAAGAGGTTATCTAGAATGGCTGTGTCCCCCACAATGCTGACTCGTGCTTGAGGGCCGGTCATGGTCAAGGCACGCGGGACGGTATCTTCTACCTCTAACCAGGGCAAGGGCAGGAGTTTGGCGTTCTCGACCGAAAGAGAGAGTGTCACCTGTTCGCCAAAAAGAACCCGCTTTTCACTGAACTGCCGTTGGTAGCGCAGCTGGCGCAGGCAGAATGTGGACCAGATATCGGTTGTGCCAAGCACGACCAGCACCAACAGCCCGATGACGAGCAGCAAGGGCTGGTGGAAAGGAACGCTGGCTACGAAAATCGCCAGGCCGATGTAATACAGGCGCCTATTCATGATTCGACCGGCACGGGAACAGTATGCAACACGTCTTCTACGATTTGCTCCATCACACGGCCATGCAGGCGGGCCTGGCTGGTGGCGATCATACGATGGGAGAGAACGGCACGGGCCATGTGTTTTACATCGTCGGGGATGGTGTAATTCCGTCCAGAAATTGCGGCGTATGCCTGGGCCGCACGGTAGAGTGCGAGCGTACCACGCGGGCTCACACCCAGTTCGACAGCGTTATGGGTTCGAGTGGCGCGCACCAGTTCAACGATGTAGCTTTCAATGCCTGGCTCGACACGCACGCGCCGGATCAGTTTCTGCAAACCTTGTAGACGGTCGGCACTCAAGACGGAGGTCAGATCTTGTAGTGGCTGTTCTTCTCTAAAGCGTTGTAAGATCAGGCGTTCCTCCGATTGGCTGGGATAATCCAGGTGTACACGCATAAGGAAGCGGTCAAGCTGCGCTTCGGGTAAGGGGAAGGTGCCTTCCAACTCTATGGGATTTTGGGTGGCAATCACGATAAACGGGCGGGGTAAAGCGATAGTTTCACGTTCGATACTCATCTGCCGCTCTTCCATGGCCTCGAGGAGGGCCGATTGAGTACGCGGCGTGGCACGGTTGATTTCGTCGGCGAGCACGACCTGTGACAGCAGCGGCCCTGGCCGGAATTCGAATTCGCCTTTTTTCTGATTAAAGAAGGTGATGCCGGTGATATCCGAGGGGAGGAGGTCCGGTGTGAACTGAATACGTTGGAACGAGCATCCAAGGGATTTTGCTAAGGCTTTCGCCATGGTTGTCTTGCCAATGCCTGGCACATCTTCAAATAGGATATGCCCTTCGCAGAGTAATGCGACCATCAGCAGGTCTATGACTTCCTCTTTACCGACGATGACACGACCGGTGTTCTGGCGAACAGAGCGAGCAGCCTCTTGCACCTGGCGAATTTCATCTGTTTGTGTCATATAACATATAATCCTTTATTACCAGGGACCTGCGAGCGAAGGAATGAGTACCTGGCACGTTTTTTGGCACAAATTTGTACACATGCCATTATACGCACAAAAGACAGATTTTTTCACCCTGCCTTCACCATTCCCCGAATGCGGCTGCCTTCACCATTCCCCGAATGCGGCTGCCTTCACCATTCCCCGAATGCGGCTGCCTTTTATTACCCACCACTTCGGGTGATTTGCACGTTTACAGCTTGAGACTGCACTCGTTGACCGTTCTGATCCTTTGCCACCGCATAGACGGTAGCCTGGGTGCGACTCCCGAAGATGTAAACTGAGACAGACCAGGATAACGTAGCATTGCCGCTACCATCGGTAGTAACCGGGCCGACAACGGCTCTGTAGGGAGGGGCAGTATATAAGGCGACAAGGACGACAGTGACGTTGGGTAGATTTGTGTTGACGCTCACCTCTACGATACTATTGGTGAATACACGATTTGGAATGGAGGTGATCTGGACAGTTAACGGGCCACCAGGTTGGGGAAAAGGGCTTGGTTGAACGGTGGTCGGTTGGAGTGCTGGCGTACTTTGCGCGGGAGGTTGACTGCTGTTGCCGGTGCCTTTTCCACCGCCGGGAGGCGGAAATGTTGGGCGAAGATCAACTGTGCCGACCGGTACGACTCCTGTCGGTGGGGTTTGAGAGAGTGTGTTGTCCAGCGCAAATAACTTTGGATTGCGCAGTAATGCGTTACTGACGAGCGATACAAATATTAAGCCTGCAATCAGTATCATGCCTATGGCGATCATGAGTACTTTGTAAGATGGATCCTTGCGCCAGTAATAGCGCAATCTGGCCATAGGTTGTTTGGGAGGAAGTGTTGTCTGATGGCGGATAAGCTGGTCAGGCCGAATGTGGCTATATTGTGGCGTACTACTGCTGGTTATGCGATATTGATCATCAGGATATGCTGGCAGTACTAACTTATCTTGCTTGGGTTGCTGTGCCTCAGGCTGATTTATCATGTGACTGAGTTGCTCCTCCTCTTCTACTGCGTATTATGTGTATTGTTCTGTATCAATACCATTCAGTGTACTCTATCATATAACATGTGTACAGTTATGTATACCAGAAGTGCTATTGATGATGGTACCTCTTAATTTAACGGTAATTATTCAGGTCTCATTTACAAGAGCCTTAATAGCTTCTCTAGAACCATTTCTACGGGCAACTGCTCTAATACAGGGTTATAGATTACTTCGACGGATGGTCCTGGTGGCCGCCAAATGGCGGGGTCGGTTGGGCCGAAAAGGGCTATGGTGGGTATGCCGAGCATGGCCGCCAGGTGTGTTATGCCGGAATCGTTGCCAAGGTAGCACTTGCACTGTTGCAATTGCTGTGCAACCTCTAGTAGGGGCGCGTCAAGCAGTAGGTTGAGCATGTCTGATTTGGGAGGAGAGGCGAAATGGTTTTGGATGTCTTTCAAACGCTGATGGTCGGCTGGGCCAGCAAGCAAGAGGATGGGATAGTTTCGCTGCCAAAGCTGTTCGATGATGGCGGCGAAAGAAGGAACGGGCCAGCATTTATGGGTGCCTCCACTGCCAGGGTGGATGGCAATATGCTCGTTGTGGGGGTGCAGTCCATTACGTCCTATACTTTGACCTTCATTAATGGGAACAATGCTAATGGGTGTAATGAATTGAGCACCGCGTACGGCCCCTACATTTTGTAATCCAACAGTTTCAGCCAGGTATTCGACCACATGTATGCGTTTCCCTGCTGGTGGGCGGCCTGGGGCAACGATGATGTGTTTGACGCCGACCAGGCGCAGGTTTTGTTCTACCAGGCCACCGGGGTCGCGCAGCCAGCAGATGGCAAGATCGGTATGCTGTAGCTGGTTTCTTAGGGCAGGGGAGTGTATGCCAGATGTTGAGAATAATTCGCTCCATTGGAGCTGCCCGTAATCGGAGACTTCTTCCACGAGGCCAAAAGATAAGGCGAGAGGCAGTACGATAGGGTTGCCGACCAGTGTGATATGTGGGTCTGGGTATTGCGTTTTTAATGCTTGTATGATGGGAAAAGTTAGCAGGGTGTCACCGATGGCACCTGGGCGGATGATGAGGATATGCAATGTTCTCTTTGGCCTCCTGTATGCGCGTGAGACCGTTTTTCAAAAGCATGGGTGTTGTGTGCGACGCAGTCGCACACAACACCCATGCTTTTGAAAAACGGTCATGCGGGCTGGACTCTTAGGATTACATCGCCTTTTTGTACTACTTCTCCGTTGGTGGCTACGATTGCGCTGACACGGCCTGATACCTCGGCCTGGATTTCGTTGAAGACCTTCATTGCTTCGACGAGGGCGATTATCTGACCGACCTGGACCACGTCGCCGGTGGTAACGAAGGGCGGCGAGGTGGGGGAGGGGGAGGCGTAGTAGACGCCGGTTAGCGGGGCAATGATGGCGACGCTGCTATCCTCTTTTACGGTGTGTCCGGCAGCACCGGGCGCGACCTGTACTCCTGGCTGGCCCTCGTTCGTCCATGGTAGGGGTACCCCTTGCGGGTACCCTGCGGGCTGGCGGCGGATGATGATCTCTGTACCAGCTTCAGTCAATTCAAGTTCGCTCACGGTGCTGCCTTCGAGCAGATTTATCAGGGCTTCAACACGCTCGATCCAGGACGGCACTTTTTGCTCGTGTGTATCCATCTTTTCTTTACTACCCTACTCTACCCTTCGTAACGCTTAAAAATGAGGCAGGTATTATGGCCGCCAAAGCCCATTGAGTTGGACATGGCCACATTGATGGTTGCCTGGCGTGCCTCATTTGGCACATAGTCTAGATCACATTCGGGATCGGGATGATGCAGGTTAATGGTTGGAGGCAGAATACCTGTTTGTATTGCCATTACAGAGATGACTGCCTCAACTGCCCCTGCCGCCCCCAGGGTGTGGCCGGTCATTGATTTGGTAGAACTGATAGCCAGGCGATAGGCGTGATCGCCGAAACAGGTCTTAATGGCCTGCGTCTCCGTGCGATCATTGAATTGAGTTGAGGTGCCATGGGCGTTGATATAGTCCACCTGGTCGGGACGCAGGTCTGCTTTTTGCAGGGCGCGGCGTATGGCGCGTACCAGGCCAGATCCTCCCGGTGCTGGCTCGGTTACATGGTGGGCGTCGCCTGTTGACGCATACCCTACTAACTCAGCCAGGATGGTCGCTCCTCGCGCCCTGGCGAAATCCAGGTCTTCCAGGATCAGCATACCCGCGCCTTCTCCCATCACAAAACCGTCGCGGGTGGCATCGAAGGGGCGGCTGGCACCCTGGGGATCGTCATTGCGGCGCGAGAGGGCGTGCATATTATCGAAGGCAGCCATGGAAATGGGGGTGATGCCCATCTCGGAGCCGCCCGCGATCATGGCTCTGGCATCGCCGCGGCGAATGGTCTCCCAGGCTTCTCCGACGGTGTTGCCACTGGTGGCGCAGGCGGAGACGGCGGCCCAGTTTGGTCCTTTCGCCCCGGTCAGGATGGAGACAATACCAGGGGCTCCATCGATAATCATCATGTTGATGAAGAATGGGCTGATACGGTCAGGGCCTTTTTCATGCAGGACTTTGAATTGGTCATGCAGCGTCACCAGCCCACCAATGCCGCTGCCGATATAGACGCCTATATCATCAGCATTTTCGCCGGTGATCTGTAAGCCGGACTGGGCAAGGGCCTGTTTGGCGGTGGCAATGGCAAGTTGCTCATAGGGATCGTTGCGGCGTACTTCTTTACGATCCATGTAAAGTGTAGGGTCAAAATCTTTGATCTCAGCACCAAAATGGACACGATGCCTGCTGGTATCGTAGCCTGTGATTTCGGCAACGCCTGATTTCCCCTGGCAGAGGGCCTCCCATGATGTGGCCAGATCATTTCCTAATGAGGTAATCAATCCTAAGCCGGTTACAACTACGCGAGACATAATGTCACCTCCCATGTTTATATTCCTAGTGCTTCGGCTTCTTCTTGAATGAAACGGGTGTAGGTTTCTCCACGAATGAAGCCTTCATGTTTGAGTAATCGCTGGTGAAACGGAATGGTGGTCACGAGACCCTCAATCACAAATTCATCAAGTGCTCGCTGCATGCGGGCTATGGCTGCTTCGCGGGTCTCGGCCCAGACGATCAGCTTTGCCAGCAGCGAGTCATAGTGTGGCGATACCTGGTAGCCAGCATAGAGATGGCTATCGACGCGCACGCCGGGGCCACCAGGAGGCAGATAACGTTCAATAGTGCCCGTTTGCGGGCGGAAATCCCTCCCGGCATCCTCGGCGGTGATACGGCATTCGATGGCATGACCATGGAGCCGTATATGCTCTTGCTGAAGGTGCAGTGGCAGCCCGGCGGCAATACGAATCTGTTCTTTAACGAGATCAGTACAGGTGACGAGTTCCGTCACCGGGTGTTCGACCTGCAAGCGAGTATTCATCTCCATAAAATAATAGTGGTTATCTTCGTCCACCAGAAATTCGAGCGTGCCAGCGTTGCGATAGCCGACCGCCTGCGCGGCCTGAATGGCCTTTATACCCATTTCGTGGCGCAGTTCTGGCGGCAAGAGCGGGCTAGGCGACTCTTCAAGCAGCTTCTGGTTGCGCCTCTGGCAGGAGCAGTTGCGCTCACCAAGGTGGACGCCATGTCCGAAATTGTCAACTAAGACCTGTATTTCTATATGACGAGCACGTTCCAGGTAGCGTTCGAGATACAAGCCATCGTCGCGAAAGGCTTCACGCACCTCATTTTGCGCTGTAATGAAGACGCGCTCAAATTCATCTGGGCGTTTTACCAGGCGAATACCTCGTCCACCACCCCCGGCTGCCGCCTTGAGCATCAGGGGAAAGCCCATCTCTTGCGCCGCCTCCAATCCTTCGGAGAGGGTACGCAGCACGGGAGTGCCGGGGAGCATTGGTAGGCCCATTTCGGCCATGGTGGTGCGTGCATCGACTTTGTCTCCCATCAGTGCCATGACGGAACCGGGGGGGCCAATGAAGGTGATGTGGACATCTGAGCAGATTTCGGCAAAACTGGTATTTTCCGAGAGAAAGCCATAGCCTGGATGAACAGCATCCGCGCCAGAGATGAGCGCGGCACTGATGATGTTGGGGATGTTGAGATAGCTTTTGCCACTTGCCCCTGGCCCGATGCAGATATGTTCATCGGCCATACGTACAGGGAGGGAGTCACGGTCGGACTCTGAATGGGCGATGATGCTGGGAATGCCCATCTCGCGACAGGCGCGGATGATTCGCAGTGCGATTTCACCACGGTTAGCAATCAAGATTTTACGAAACATCGTCATACCTGTACGGGTACTCCCTATAGATGGGTACCCGCCCTTCCATGAGATAGAGCGGTCAGGCTATTATATCACGCTGGGCCAATGGGATGCCAGAAAATAATTTAGGAGTTCAGCGAGAAAGCACAACAATCTGGCGTTTGACTTTCTCGCTGATCTCCTAAATTATGCCGGAAGGTTATTCAATAACACATACGTGGTTGATGCAAAAAGAAGCCCATGTTATAATCGCGCTTGGAACTGACATCTATCTCTGCTGAAAACCACCAGGCACGAAGAATAACCAACAGAAAGAAAAGTATCAATCCATGCAACCAATAAACAAATTACAAACTGTCCTCTCCCAGCGCCCCCTTGGGCTGGTCTTTGACATTGATGGCACGCTCAGTCCTATGGCACCGACTTCTGATGAAGCACGGCTCTATCCTGGTGTCGTGTCTTTGTTGGAGCGGGCTAGAGAGCACGCCCATGTGGCGATTATGACGGGTCGGGCGATAGAGGATGGGGCGGCAATAGTTAATGTGGAGGGGTTAACGTATATTGGGACGCACGGGCTGGAGTGGTGCGATGGATTACCATCGTTACATGTGGTGGAGATTGTGCCGGAGGCGTTGAATTTTATTGAGCCTGGAAGATATTTACTTGACCTGGTTGAAGAGCGTCTCTCCGAACTGCCGGGGGTGTATGTGCAGCGCAAGCGCATTGGGGGGACGCTGCACTATCGCCTCTCTCCCAATCCTGAGCAGGCACGAAAGGGGATATTGTCAATCCTGGAAGAGCCTGCACGGCAGGTCAATATGCGCCTGAGAGAGGGAAGGCGTATGGTTGAGGTGCTGTCCCCTCTTGCCGTAGATAAAGGGCAGGCACTGCGGCGCTTTGTTGAGCATTTTCAGGTACGGGGTGTGGCTTTCGCGGGCGATGACAATACCGACCTGGATGCGGTGCTGGAGATAGTGCGTCTGCGCGAAGAGAAGGGCATGGCGGCACTTTCTATTGTGGTGCAACATGCTGATTCGCTGCCTTTGATGTTGGAAGAGGGGGATGTTGTGGTGCAAGAAGTGAAGGGTATGGTGGAGTTGTTAAGTGAGATGATAGAAATGCTGTAGGGGCATCATGCATTTCTATCATCTCACTTAACAATTATGGTTTTCGGAGTTCTTTTCTTAGTTCTTTGACGAAGCCGAAAATGCCTTCGATCCAGGTCATTTTGGGTTCTTGTGGGGTGCTGCTGGCTTGCTCCTGCTGGCGGCGTAAGGCATTTTGGGCGGCTTTGCGTCGCTTTTCTTCTAGAAGGCATTGCTGGTCGTAGGCGGCGCGTTTTGCGGGGTCGGAGAGGACTGCGTAGGCCTCGTTGAGAAGTTTGATGTGTTTGTCCAGGGCTTGTTGATTGAGGTCGGGGTGATATTTGCGGGCGAGGCGGCGATAGGAACGGCGGATCTCGTTGTTTGTCGCCGAGGATGGGACTTCAAGAAGGGCGTAATAATCGGGTAGTGGTATTGTCATCAGGCACCTGTACTTCCAAAGCCGCCGCGGCCCTGACCCCATCCCTGACCCGTATCATTGACTTCGTTCCAGTTGACCCGCACGATGGGGACGAACATGCCCTGGGCGATGCGTTCACCTCGCTTGACCATGACCGCCTCATCGCGGAAATTATAAACCTGTAACATGAGTTCATCGCCCTCACCACAGTAATCCTGGTCGATGATGCCCACTCCATGGGGGGCAAGGAGACCCTTGCGGCGGGGTGTGCTGCTGCGCAGTGTGATGAGCAGCATGTAACCTGGGGGAGTATGTACGATCACATTGGCCGGCACAAGCCCCAGTTTGCGGGGCGCAACCTCGGTGTCCTCGCGACACAGCAGGTCAAAACCTACTGAACCAGCCGTGGCATAGGTGGGCAAAGGGATATCTGTATCAATACGTTTAATTGTGACTTCTAACAGTTGCGAAATTGCGTCCATTCTGTTATTCTAGAGTAGAGACCACGCTACGTCAAGAGTTCAGCTCCCCACTTGCTACCTTGGAGGGGTTTCAGACGTAGTACATATATACGAATTTACAAGGCATTTACAAAAACAGGCCCTGGGGACTAGAACGAAAGGGGGAACATACGTTATAATTAGAGGAGGGAAGGAATATTTTCCGGCCTGAAGGTGTTTCTAATAATAGAAACAAATTGACACGTCTTTGACTTCCTCCCACTCGGTACTCGGACCTGGTGTTCGATCTAAGGATCGCTTTCCTTGAGTGTAGGACCAGACGACGAAACATATATCTTGCTGTTTAAGATTTATCAGGTACTTTCATGGAGGGCGCAGAATGATTGACCTACAACAGCGTGCCATGGCGGGTACGACATTAATTTTGGATGATAAGAACGAGAAGGTAGATCAGGAGCAACCATTTGATATCGTCGAACAGTTGCTCACGAAGGATCTTGAATATACACCTGATGATGAGGCGGTTATGGAGGAGGGGGAGGAGCCTGGTAAAGAGGAGCAGGAGATGGAAGAAGACCTGAGCGGTCTGGAGCCAGCCTCCCTTGAGTTGGAAGAAATGTCTGCTATGCATGAAGAACTGACTCAGTTACAAAGCTCGCCTGAACTGGCAGCTGTCTCTATTCTCACACTTCCACCCCTGGCGGCTGAGGGTGAGGTGCCTGCACGTCGCTCAGCTATGCGTCGCCGTCGCTCAGAGGACCAAGATGAGAATGCGGCCGCGAATGATGCAGGTGAGTCGGATGCGGTGATGACCTATCTGCGCGAAATTGGCCGGGTACCGATGATTACCCATGATCGAGAGATCGAGCTGGCCCAGCGCATCGAGATGGGTGATCGTGACGCGATGAAGCAGTTTATCTTAGCGAATCTGCGTTTAGTGGTGAGTATTGCCAAACGTTATGTGGGCCGCGGCCTGACCTTGCTTGATTTAATTCAGGAAGGGAATATCGGGCTGATCCGTGCTGTCCAACGCTACGACTGGCGTCGTGGGCACCGCTTCTCTACCCATGCAACGTGGTGGATTCGACAGGCGATTAGCCGGGCTGTCGCAGACAAAGGGCGAACAATTCGTCTTCCTGTCTATGTAAATACCGCCCTCAATCGCATTCGTCGCGAACGCCAGCGTCTTTTACAAGAGCTTGGACGCGAACCTACGGAACAAGAATTGGCAGATGCCACGGGTTTGGACCCGCTGCGTATGATTGAGTTGCAATCGGCACCCGGTGCCCCTGTTTCCCTTGAGTTGCCTGTGGGCGAGGATGAGGAGCAAGAGTTGGGTGATGTGCTCGCTGATACGGAATCTGCCTCCCCCGAAGATATTGCTACCACACAGACCTTGAAAGATGAGGTTCAGCGCGTGCTCGAGTCGGTGCTGACCCCTCGCGAACGCCTTGTCTTGCAGTTGCGTTTTGGTCTTGGCAATGGGCAGGCCCATCCACTTGAACAGGTGGGGCGCGAACTGGGCATTACTCGCGAGCGAGTCCGTCAGATTGAGGCCGGTGCGCTGGCGAAGCTGCGCCAACCTCCCGTCTTAGAGCGGCTGCGCGGATAAGAGGAAGAAATAAAAACAGAGCCATATGCACACAAAGTGTGCATATGGCTCTGTTTTTATTTCTTCTTGCCCTTGCCTAGATCACGCTCGACGTGTTTCACGTCTTTGACCTTCTCAAGCCTGGCAAAAAGACGATAGAGTTGCTCCAAACCATCTATCTCCAGAGTGGCACTGATCAGTGCGGTCTCTTTTCCTGAACCCACGTAGCTACTGACCGAGGTCATATTGACTCCAACCTCAGAAACGACGGTGGCAATATCGCGAATCAGGCCTGAACGATCGCGAGCGGTGATCAGAATGGGAGCCAGGTAGCGGGGCTTGCCCATGCTGACCCAACTGACTGAAACGAGCCGTTCGCGGTCACGCTCGCGATAACGACCGATATTGCGACAATCGGCACGATGGACAATGGCACCCTTGCCGCGACTGATAAAGCCGACGATTTCATCCCCAGGCAATGGACAACAACAATTGGCCAGGGTGGTCAAGAGGCCACTGACACCTGCAACCTCTAAGCTTGCTGAGGGCCCCTGTTTCGAGGTTGTAGGCAGAGAAAGAGGCTCCTCTTCCTCTCTAGTCTCTTTTCCTTCACGTTGCTCGCGAATGTGTTGCCAGCGATCAAGCAGTTTCACAGCGATAGCGTGCTGGCGAATTTCGTCGCTGCCAATGGCGGCGAGCAGGTCTTCAAAAGACTTGCCATTGTACTCGTTTGAGAGCCAGTCTTGCAGGTCTTCGGTTACTGTCTCCACACCACGCGCAGCTCCCATGGCTTTGAGCTCGCGGTCGAGACGCTCGCGCCCAATCTGGATGTTGATATCGCGCTCATGGGTCTTGAGGTAACGGCGAATCTTGCTGCGGGCGGCGGCGGTGCGAGCGAAATTGAGCCAATCGCGAGTTGGATGAGCCGTGCGGCTGGTGACGATATCGACAATATCACCGCTTTTGAGTTCATAGTCGAGCGGCACCATGCGTGTCACAAGCCGATCACCTTCGGTATTACCGCTTGTACTCTCTGTGATCACACGCGCTCCAGCACACTTGTCCCCAACCTTTGTGTGGATGCGATAGGCGAAGTCTAGCGGCGTTGAACCAACGGGCAAGTCTTTGACCTCCCCTTTGGGGGTAAAGACAAAGATCTGCTCTTCAAAGATGTCGTCTTTGATGGCTTCTACAAAATCCGCGTCGCTGGCGTTGGATGAACGGAGATCGCGCTGCCAATCGGCCAACTGGCGCAGCCAGGAGAGCAATTCTTTGGCCGAGGCCGAGGCGCGGTCTCCCACATCCTTGTAGTGCCAGTGCATGGCTACGCCGTATTCCGCCATTTCGTGCATGGCACGGGTGCGGATCTGTATCTCTACCAGCTGGTCATCCAGGCAGAAGACGGTGGTATGCAACGCCCTATAGCCATTGGGCTTGGGATTGGCAATAAAGTCTTTGATGCGCCCCTCTTTGGGCTTCCAGAGGCTATGCACATGACCAAGGGCAATATAACAGTCAGGTGTGGTCTCCACCAGAATACGGAAGGCTATCAGGTCATGAATCTGGCTGAAATCCAGGGCCGATTGCAAATCTCCCAACAGCTCAAACTCGCCGCCATTGCGATAGAGTTTTTGATAGAAGCTGTAAAGGTGCTTGACGCGCCCGGATACCTCTGCCCTCAGACCAATGGAGGCCATTTCTTGCTGTAGGATATTACAAACACGTTCGACATAGGAACTCCATTGTTTGCTCTCCATCTCGACGTGAGAGAGAATCCAGGCGTATTTATCAGGCTCCAGGATTTCAAAGGCCAGGTCTTCCAGCTCGCTCTCGACTCGTGATATGCCCAGGCGTCCGGCTAATGGTGCATAGATTTCGCGTGTCTCCTGTGCCATCGCCAGCTTCTCTTGCTGTTCAATGCTTGAAGCAGGAGAAGTGGGCGGAGTGGGCGGTGATTGCCCGGACACGAGACGCATGGCGTGCAGGCGATAGGCAAGTTTGAGCAGCACCACACGCGGGTCCTCCGCCATGCCGATAAACATTTTGCGCACGGTCTCTGCCTGTTGGCGGCGTAAGGCTTCGCGGATGCGCCGCTTCTTCTGGTCGCGATTATATTCTCCCTCGCCTCCATTGAGGGGTGTCATGAGTTGTGTACTACGCGAGGTCCCTACCTGTTTCTTGCGCTCAAGAATATTCAGTCGCAACATACTACCCACGACCCGTCCAACCGGGATGCCCAGGATGCTCTCAACCCGTTCGAGGGGCAGGAGATCGGCATCAACGGCTTCAAAGACCACGCCGGCGGCTACACCCACGGCGTCAATATGCATCTGGGCCAGGATAGTGGCCACGGCCAGGGCATGTTCCAACGGGGATATCTGGCGGAGCGTTTGCAACGAGGCTTCACCATGGTCGAGTACGCCTTTAGAGGTCTCCTGGGCAAGCTGAATAGCTTGAGCCACCTGCTCGACTTCACCGGCTGCCATATATTGCTTGACGGTGGTCAATAGTTGCTGCGCAGTCTGATCCAGGTAGGGTTGCGCTAGCGGTTGTTTATCTACAGACATATGTATCATCATTATATATCTTATCTAGCAATCATTCAGCACGACGGCTGGCAGGAGTACTTTATGTACTCTTCGCGAGTGTTCTACTGACACTCACGACATTTTTAACCTGCCGCAAACGTTTAAAGATGCGATCAAGCTGATCTACGGTATCTATCTCCAGTGTGGCAGTAATCACCGCTTTTTGCAATGAAGCATTGGTACTGGAAGATACGGCTGTCATATTAATGCCTGCATCAAAGACGACGGCTGCCACGTCGCGCAATAGACCGGCGCGATCACGGGCGACAATCGTAATTGGTGCCAGGTAACGTTGTGGCTCAATCTGTAGCCAGTTCACTTCTACGAAGCGTTCCCGCGCCTGCTCGCTATAGCGGCGCAGGGTGCGACAATCACTTCGATGTACAAACATGCCCTTGCCAGGATTGAAGAAGCCTACAATGGCGTCACCTGGAATAGGGCAGCAGCAATGCGCCAGCTTAACCAGTGTCGCGGCCTTATTCAAATGGCCCTCTTCATCGAGGATGATAGATGTTGCCTCTCTATGCCCGTTTTTCCCTGAAGTGGTTTGCTCTTGCCTCGCCGCCGACACGGGCCTCGGGGCTATCGCACCACGGTTCTGGAGCAAGGGCAAGAGTTGTTCCGTCACAGTTTCTACCGCTAAATCCTCACGTCCCAAAGCTACATAGATGTCATCGGGCGTTGGATACTTCTTCTGGGCTGTTAATGAGACAAAATCACCGTCTCGCACGACACCTATGCCGGATACACCGAGCGTTTTCAGGGTCAGGTCAAGTCGTTCGCGCCCCAACTGCAGGTTGATCTCTCGCTCATACGTCTTCAAGTAGCGACGAATTTTTGTGCGGGCAGCAGCCGTCCGCGCAAACGAAAGCCAATCACGAGTAGGGTGAGCCGTGCGGTGTACCACAATATCGACGATCTCTCCCCCTTGCAACTCATAATCCAGGGGCACCAGGCGAGTGACCAGGCGTCCGGTATCGGCCATGTTGGTGATAATGCGTGCCCCGGCGCAGTGATCGCCAATATCGGTATGAATACGATAGGCCATATCCAATGGAGTGGAGCCGCGTGGCAGGTCTTTGACCTCCCCTTTGGGGGTAAAGACAAAAATCTGCTCCTGGAAGATATCCCCTTTCACGGCCTCGACAAAGTCGTCTGCGCTCTGTGGCAGCTCGCGCTGCCAGTCCCTCAGTTGCTCAATCCAGGCGATCATCTCGTGATAGGAGAGGCGCGAACCACCGCGCTCTTTCAAGTACCAGTAGCTGGCGATGCCATAATCCGCCGTGCGCTGCATATCATGAGTGCGGATCTGAATCTCTGCCAGCCGGTTATCCAGGCAGAAGACGGTGGTATGCAGCGACTGGTAGCCATTCAACTTTGGCGTGGCAATAAAGTCCTTGATACGCCCATCCTTGGGCCGCCACAAGGCATGAATGTGTCCGAGAGCCAGGTAGCAGTCGTGATCAGAGTTCACCAGGATGCGGAAGGAGACGAGATCGTGTATCTGGCTCACATCTCCTCCACTCTGTTGGAGTTTGCGGTTGAGGCTGGACAGGTGTTTCTGCCAGGCCTGTATCTCCGCGTGGATACCAGCTCGTTCCATCTCCTCTTGCAAAGTGCGACACACCGCATCGATATAGGATTGACGCTTGTGGAGCTCCACTTCCACCTCATGAGCGAGCCGCGTATATTTGTCTGGCTCAAGGTACGAGAAGGCCAGGTCTTCCAGTTCGGCCTGCACCAGTGCCATGCCCAGACGTCTGGCCAATGGGGCATAGATTTCGTTGGTCTCTCGGGCCTTATTTTGCTGCTGCGCCGCATCCATGACTGCCAGGGTACGCATATTATGCAGCCGATCAGCCAGCTTCAGCACCACTACACGCGGATCCTCAGCCATAGCCAGCAGCATTTTGCGCACCGTTTCAGAACGCTGCCGGCGTTTCAACTCTTTGGCCTGAAGGTTCCGCTGCTCTTCGTTCTGTGTCTGTGTGAGTGCAGCATCCTGGCTATTGTGCGGCTCAGCATCGGTTGCAGCCGAGACGACTCCAGGTATAAGGGCATCAAACTTGGTGACACCATCGACAATATTTGTCACCGCTTCACCAAACTGCACGCGGATGTCCTCCAGCGAGTATGTAGTGTCTTCCACTACATCATGGAGCAAGGCAGCCGTAATCCCATCGGCGTCGATACGCATATCGGCCAGAAGCAGGGCAACCTCCAGCGGGTGTTGGATATACGCTTCACCTGAGCGGCGCATCACGCCCATATGCGCCTGGTTCGCCAGGTCATAGGCGTGTTCTATCCTCTCCATGTCTCGTGGAGTGAGATATTGGCTGGTCTCAGCCAGCAAGTCTTGTAATGTGCTCCCCTGCGTGGGAGTCGCCATGTGCATTGGTGCGAGCGAATTGTCCGGGTCGATTGCCATCATTGGGATTCCTAGGGCTGACACCCACTGCCTTGCTCATTCCCCGAATGCGGCTGGGATGTCACTACATTTCATTTTGATTGGGCCTGACACCCACTGCCTTGCTCATTCCCCGAATGCGGCTGGGGTGTCACTACATTTCATGCATCAAAACATGATTGGTAGTCCTCTACTTAATAAAAACAAAAGGGCACTGACTATTTGTTCCGCCTGCCTCGTTTTAAAATACATATCACTCTCCTATTATAGGGTTTGACGAACAAGTGTCAAGAAAAGTAAACAAAGTATCGGTATGATGAGAAATCAGGGGTTGGATGCAGAGGTCTCTGCATCCAACCCCTGATTTCTCATCATACCGATACTTTGTTTATAGCCTAACAGAGGGAGCAATGGGGAAGCCATCATGGTTGTCACCACGGCCATGATTACAAGCATGGAAAAGAGAGTGGGAGAAAGTACGCCCAGATCCAGGCCAATGTTGAGGACAATCAATTCAACCAGCCCGCGCGTGTTCATCAGGACACCGAGACTCAACGACTCCCGCCAGGAATCGCCCATCCAACGCATGGGAAGCGTGCTACCCACGATTTTACTAACACAGGCAATCAGCAGCACTAGCAGGCAGATAAGCCAGAGTGTAGGGGAATTAAGAAGGCCGATCTGCGTGCGCAAGCCACTGAAAACGAAGAAAAGGGGGAGAAAGATCACAGTATTGACCTGGTCTAAACTGCGTACTTGCTCTATGAAGGTTGCTCTGCGCGGCAAGATAATTCCCATCAAGAAGGCGCCAAAAACGGGATGGATGCCAATCATGCTGGTCACATATGCTGACAGTAAGAGCAGGACAAGGCTCAGTGTAATGAGCAGCTGCTTCGATTGGATGCGCCGCTCTACATACGCGAGCAGTGGGCGCATAATGGCGAACATAACGCCAATAAAAACAATGGTGCTGCCAACGGTCAATGCCACCGAAGTCAGGCCATTGGCATGGATGATGGCGACCACCAGTGCGAGCAGACACCATGCCAGGACATCGCCTACAGCAGCGCAGGTCAGCGCAAGCATACCTATCCTGGTGCCAAGCATGTTTTTATCAGCAAGCAGACGGGCCAGCACGGGAAAGGCTGTGATTGCCATGGCACTACCCACCAGGAGCATGAATGAAAGCAGGTTGGCTTTTGGACCGCCAAAGCCAGCAGGGTAGAGGAAGTACGCCAGCGACGCTCCCAGCATGAGTGGAAGAATGATACCGCTGAGCGAGACAACGATGGCACGGCGGCTCTGTCGCAGCATGAGGTGAGTATCCAGCCGTGCGCCCAGAGAGAACATATAGAGGACGAGGCCGATATCGCCCAGCGTTTGTAGAGTTGGCAGAGAAGAGGCCGGAAACAATAGCCCTTTGAGGCCAGGAGCGAGTAATCCCAGCAGCGAAGGGCCAAGCGCAAGTCCGGCCAGGATTTCACCGATGACCCACTGCTGACCGATGAGCCTGCAAAGATAGCCAAAAATGTGTACTACGATCAAGATTACGATGAGTTGTAGGAGTATCTGTCCTGTGAGCATGATTTCTCTCTCTTCTTGACTCCTCACTGCCTTCACCATTCCCCGAATGCGGCTGCCTGCCGGGGGTTAGCAGTTCGTAGGGGGTTTTTGGTGCTGGAAGAGCTTCTTGCTGCCAACGGCAGCAAGAAGCTCTTCCAGCACCAATTGAATGGGCTGCCCCCGTTCCCCACACCTTGGGGCCCGATCATTCGGGCCCCTACGCTCTGGCCAGTCCAAGGCGGGGGGCGCTGGTAACGTAAAGTCCGTCGACGGCGGTGTCGGGTGAGAGTGAGAAACGCATAAACACTTTGTTGTAGAGCTGAGAGCGGGCCAGATTGGCTTCTTCCTGTGCCTCGGAGGAGGTTAAGACCTTCCTCTGCTTCGTATCAAGGACATGTCCATCTGGGGATACCTCTACCGGTTCGCCTGGAGAATCCTGGGTATCCAGCAGGTCTTCCATGCCGGAGACGACGTGCAGGAAGGCTTCATTGAGATCATTGCCGTTCCCATAGTCGTGGTGGCTCAGTTGTTGAGCTTCCCAGAAGTAGGACTGCTTGCCGTTGTACTGCTGGTACAGGCCTGAGACGATCACGACGAGACGGAGATAGGCGTGCCGATAGCTCTGCGCATAGAAGGTGGTGGCCTCTTCCACTGTCACTTCTCCACGCAGCATGCTGGAGATGCTTGCAGCGGCCAGCATGCCACTGAAGGTGGCCAGGTGTACCCCTGTGGAAAGGAGCGGATCAATAAAGCAGGCCGCGTCTCCGGCCAGGCAGTAGCCTGGTCCAGCCAGCACATCGGAGAGGTAGGAGTAGTCTTGCTCGGCGGATATCTTCGTGACCAGCTCACCTTCCTCAACCAGGCCCTTGATCAGCGGGCAGGAGTCGATGGCCTCCATGTAGATCTGCTCAGGTGTGGCGGACTGCTGCCGTTTCTCTTTGAAGGTCTCTTTGTGCGTCACCAGCCCAACGCTCATGGTGCCGTTGTGCAGGGGGATACCCCAGATCCAGCCATCATCAACGGAGCCTACGGCGATGGCCCCCTTGGGAGCGTTCTCTAGCTGGTGTGCCCCTTTCCAATACCCCCACAGGGCCACGTTTTGAAAGGCACTGTGGTAGTGACGGCTCTTAAAGTAGTGGGTGGCCAGGATGCCCGCGCGGCCAGAGGCGTCAACCAGGAAATCGAAGGAAATCTCTCCACTCTGGCTGCTATCGCCGACCTGGGCGACCTGGGCCCAGCTTGCGCGGCACGGCCGCTCTCCATCAAAGGTTACCTGGCGAATCTCGACCCCTTCATGGACATGCACGCCCTGGCTTTTGGCATGTTCTAGCAGCAGGTGGTCAAATTCTGAACGCACAACCTGGAAGGAATAGGGGTGGCGCAATTTGGCGAAAACGAGGTCCCATTCCTCGGTGCCCCAGGCAAAGTAGCCGCCGTGCTTCTGCTGGAAGCCGTGGGCCTCGACTTTGTCGCGCACGCCAAGCAGATCAAGAATTTCCAGGCACGAAGGCAGGAGGGACTCGCCGATGTGATAGCGAGGGAAGACCTCGCGCTCGATCAGCGTCACCCCAAAACCTGCCTGTGCCAGCAAGGTCGCGGCGGTCGATCCGGCTGGACCACCTCCTATGACAAGAATTTGTGTGGATTTCTGCATGTTGTCTCCTTTGATTTGGTGCTTAACTAAAGGCACCCACTACACTGTAGGGACCCGATTTATCGCGTCCCAAGGATGGGACGCGATAAATCGGGTCCCTACAGTTCAAGTATACCTTTTTTTAAGCCGGACTACTATGAGCAAATGCACGCTGGATGCGTGAAGATTGTCACAAAGGAGGTCACTACTTAGAGATGTGGCAAAACGCTTTTGGCGAACGCGCGCAGGCCATCGATGTCGTCCAGATCAAACCATTGCAGCATTAATTCCTCTACGCCTGCGGCGGCATTGGCCTTTATCTGCTCAATTATCATATCAGGAGTGCCGACGAGCTCGTTGTCCTGGTGTGCCATAATGTTGATGACCTCGTCAAGGGATTTGCCCGCGTAGTCATGATGGTCGGCTCGCCAGCGCAGACGGTGGTCGAGCTCCGCTATGTCGCGTCCGAAGAAGACTGCTTTCATCATCGTCCGTTTGACATCGCCCGGCTTGCGCCCAGCCTCTAGCAGCAGTTCGTCGAGCGTGGCAGAACGTGAGCGGAACTCGTCGGGTGAGAGGGAGATGGCATTCCAGATATGGGCGTAGCGTGCGGCGAGCGGCAGGGTGCGCTTAGGGCCGTTGCCACCTATGAGGATACGCGGCCCGCCCGGTCGCTGTGGCCTGGGCAGCAGGGTTGCGCCTCGCAGTTGAAAGAAGCGGCTCTCGTAAGTGACGGGTTCGTCGCTGTTGAGCAGACGAGTTACTACCTCAAGCCCTTCCTCGAAGCGGGCCATGCGCGTGGGTATATCGCCGAGGTCGAAGCCAAAGAGGTGATGTTCGCGCTGCTGCCAACCGGCTCCAAGGCCCAGGATCATTCGTCCATTGCTCAGGTCATCGAGCGCGGCTGCCTGTCGAGCAAGCAGCATAGGATTGCGGAACGAAAAGGGCGCGACCAGCGGCCCAAAGTGGATGCGCTGCGTGTGGTCGGCCAGGTAGGTAAGCGAAACGATCATCTCCAGTGAGTCCATGTCTGGTGGGCGTGAGTTCGTGAAGTGGTCGGAACGAAACATGCCGGCAAAGCCAGGCTCTTCGACCTCTGCGACGATGCTTTTCCAGTGGTGCCAGTTGACGCCATTTTGTCCTTCTAGCATGATTGAGATGCCTACCATGTTGATCTGTCCTTTCTCAGGGCTGTCTCCTTCTAACTATTCAGATTTCATTTCTTCTTGAATCCTTGACTACTCGCTGCCTACGGCAGTTCGCAAGGGTTTTGGATGTTGTAGAGAGCTTCTCTTGCTGCCACAGGCAGCAAGAGAAGCTCTCTACAACATCCATGAAATGACCGAGCCGCCGCAGGCGGCGAGGAGACCTGAATAGTTACTATTATGCAACATTATTGGGGTAAATGATATTACCGATCAAGTAGGTCAGTAAGCCTAGAGATGAGCCAATTTTCATTGTCCGCTTCTTGCCCGTAGGAATAGAATAGGTATATGAGGAAGGACCTGCTCCCCTTGCCCGCAGGCAAGGGGAGCAGGAAACGAGGGCCATTTTTGACGGAGTCATGCGAAGAATGACGAATTTGTACGGTATGCCTTGTTCTCTTTTATAGATTGCTGTATACTAACCGAGATCATTTTCCCGTTTATGGCCGTGTTTGGAGGAAGAACACCTGTGAAAATTACCTGTAAGCAACAAGACTTGAGCCGTGGGCTTTCTGTGGTGAGCCACGCTGTCTCAAACCGCAGCACGCTGCCTATTCTTGCCAATATTTTATTGGCGACCGATAACGGTCGGCTAAAATTGTCTGCCACCAATCTGGAGATTGGTATTAATTGCTGGGTGGACTGTGAGATCCACGAAGAGGGGTCGACGACGGTACCAGCAAAGCTACTCACCGATTTTGTCAATAGTTTGACGCAAGACCCGGTTGATATTACTGTGCCTGAGGACTCGAATAAGGTAAATATCAAAGGCGAGGGCAGCAGCGCAAATATCAAGGGCATGGATGCCTCTGAATTTCCGCTCATTCCTAGTGCCGAAGGGGGTGAGCCGCCGGTGATAGTGGACGCCGCTCTGCTCAAAGAGATGATCGCCGAGGTGACTATCGCGGCAGGAGAAGATGAGTCGCGCCCGGTCTTTACCGGTGTGCTGGTGCAGGTGGGCAACGAACAACTGACGTTTGCAGCCGCCGATGCCTTCCGCCTGGCGGTGCGCACGGCTCCATTGCCCGGAGACGCCACTTCTCGTGGCGACATCCTTGTGCCCGCACGTACCCTGGAGGATCTTGGACGCATTCTGCCTGCCGAGGGGGCGGTACAGATGATTGTTACGCCCAATCGCAGCCAGGTGCTTTTCCATACGGAGCAGATCGACCTGGTGTCGCGGCTGATCGAGGGGAATTTCCCCAACTATCGCCAGATTATCCCGAAAGAGCATACGACGCGGGCAGTGGTCGAGACAAAGACCTTCGCTGCCCGTGTCAAATCGGCAGCCTTGTTTGCGCGTGATAGCTCAAATATTACACGTATCAAAATTCAGGGCGGCGATAACAGTGGCCTGGAGCCAGGTACGGTGACTGTGGAGGCGACAGCTGAAGACCTGGGAGATAACGTTGGGGTGTTGAACGCGGCGGTTGATGGCCCTGAACAGCAGATCATTTTTAACGTGCGCTATCTCTCGGAGGTGCTGGCGGTAATTGGGACGCCAGAGGTGGCTATCGAGGTAAATGCTCCCACCAAACCTGGGGTGATTAAGCCGGTTGGCTCTGCTGATTATACGTATGTGATCATGCCGATGCATACCAATCGGTAAAAAGTATTGGGAACACCCTAAACTGTAGGAGCAATACCCCGATACAGGTGGGTCGCCGCAGGCGACCTCAAGTTGTAATACAAGTTTTGTGTGCTTTGCGTGCGCGACAGCGCACGCAAAGCACACAAAACTTGTGCAAAAGGACTAGTTGCGGTGCAGCCGCAACGTGTACGGGGTTATTGTCACCACGGTTTTCCTGGACATAGAATGTATCTTTCTGACCTCACGCTGAATGAATTTCGCAATTACAGGCACCTGGAACTGTCGCTGGGACGGGGCCTTTTTCTGTTTTATGGGGATAATGCGCAGGGCAAGACAAATCTGCTTGAAGCGGTGGGGATGCTGGCTACGGGCAGTTCCTTTCATGCTGCGTCTGATCGCGAGGTAGTCAACTGGCAGGCCCCTGACCATATTGCACGCTTGAACGCTGGTGTCAAACGGCGTGAAGATGATGTGCAGATTGAAATTGTGGTCTTTGACCCCACTCCACCTCTGTTAGAGGGCGAAGTTTCTCCCCACAAGACGATTGAACTACCAGCCACCACCCAGCGCAAGCGCATCAAGGTCAATACTATTCCGAGAAAGATTATTGATCTGATAGGGCAGATGAAGGTGGTGCTGTTTGCCCCGACCGATTTGCAGCTGGTTGATGGCTCTCCTGAAGAGCGAAGACGCTTTCTTGACCGCGCCCTGTGCCAGGTGCAGCCGCGCTACTGCCAGGCGTTGCTACAGTACCGCAAGATTATTACACAGCGTTCAGCTTTGCTCAAACGTGTCCGCGATAATCAAGAGGACCCGCGCATGTTGGAGTATTTAGATGATCGGCTGACGAATTTGGCGAATGTGATTATCTTTGAACGGCGCAGGATGTTATCCTCGCTCAATCAGCAGACTATGTTGCTCCAGGAGACATTGAGTGGGGGACTTGAACATTTACAGATTGTTTATCGCCCCTCGTTCAAAGTTGATGCGGCCTGGAGTACGACAGAAGCCCAGCAGCATTATCGCACCCAGTTGCGCGAGGTACGGAAGAAGGAGCTGATGCAGGGGGTGTGCCTGTTGGGGCCACACCGCGATGACCTGGAGTTCCTGGTGAATGGTGTGAATATGATGACCTATGGCTCACGCGGCCAGCAGCGGACGGCGGCTCTTTCGGCGAAGCTGGCGGAGCTGGCATATATGCGCGCCATTACAGGCGATGAGCCTGTGCTGCTGCTGGATGATGTCTTCAGCGAATTGGACACCCAACGACGGGGGCATCTGCTAAGCGAGGTGTTGCAGCACGAGCAGGTGCTGCTCACGGCGACTGATTTGACAAGTTTTCCACAGGAGATACGAGCGCAGGCGCATATCTATGAGGTGGTTGGAGGGGATTTGAAGAAGAAACAGGTTGTAAGCTGAAAAGTAGGTACCTGGCCTGGCCAGGTACCTACTTTTCAGCTTACAACTGCAACTTACTTCTTTGGAGGAGGTGACAGGATGAATGCTTTATCGGCATTGATGTCACCTGTGAATTTGAATGACTTTAGCCCTTTGATGGCACTGGCGTCGATGGTCAGCTCTATGGTGGGGGAATAGCCACTCTGCTTATCGATGACGATGGTGTACGTGGATTGTCCATTGACTTTGTGTACGGCGTGTGGCACGTACCATGAAAGGGATATGTAGGAGATGCAGTTCTTTGGCGTCTCCGTCAGTCCGCCCCACATGGCTCGTCCAGGGAGATCGCTCGTCTGCTCTGTTGGAGCACCAAGGCTATCTATCACCCAGGGTACAGTGCCGAGTGGAAATAGGTAACGCAAACCGAGCGCATAGTTTCCATTGGGACAATAGCGAGCATTACTTGGGAAATAGCCATTATATTGGGAACAGCCTGAAACAACCGGCGTCGGTGTTCCTTTAGAAGGGGTTGGCGTTGGTGTGCCGCCGGACCCACTGGGTTTACAGAGTGCCTTGCCGGTGTCAAAACCATCGCCGCCCAAGAATTGGGCGTTTTGCGGAGCATAGACGCGTATGTAGTCGGCGTAGGTGTCAAAGCCATAGATTGGCCCTTTTTGCTGGTAATCAAGGGTGATGGTCAGGTTGTGTGTTGCGCCTCCCTGGGCATCTAGCGTCACGTTGTCTTGCTCAGTGGTATGAACGTACTGGCTGGCCTTGCTGACGCTGAGGTTCGCCTGCGCTACCGCGAAACCATCCTGCTGCGAAAACGTGTCTAAGGCCCCGCTATAGCCATGCTGTACCAACCATGCCTCTGCCGCGGGATTGTTGAAGTAGATCTCCAGGTCACGTGACTGGATATCCTTGACCGCCCCCTTGAAGATATTGATCAGTTGACTGACCGGCAGGTGGCGCACGCGGTCTAGCAGCATTTTACCAAGTGTTGAGGTGAATGCCTTACGACCGGTATGGGTGTAGTTACCACTTATCTGCTTCTCTCGACTGATGGCCGCCTGATCTTGCTGGTAATAGTGCAGTCGATCCTCTAAGTTCTTGGACGTGATGGTTTCGTTATATCCCGGCACTTTAATCGATCCGGTTACGTTAAGAATAAGTTCAATCAGAGCTGGCGTGAAAGCGATATCACCATCAACAGGCGGTCCACCTTCGTCCTGGTACAACTGCATCGTCATGCGAGCAGTGGTCGGGAAATCACCGGAGAGGTTAGAGTCGCGTATACCCCAGTTGCCAAGGTTCATCCAGCTATATCCCGGAGGAGCGGTACGCCCGATGGCCGTGCCATTTTCGGCGTAGTCGATCAATGTTACATCGGTCAGACTGAAGGGAGCCATACGTCCATCCTGAATTTGCAGAATACCGTATTGGCCTGTAAAGCCACCACTGGGGCGAAGCTCGGCGCGGTCCATGGTTTGCACCAGAAAGCGGCGTTGCTGGCCGACACCCAATAACCAGGAAACAATGCCTATCAATCCCTGGGCCTGTGTAATCATATCCTGCGCTTTAGGCAGCAGGGCCAGCACAGAGGTGAGCTGTGCTTTCTGACTATCGCTTATGGGTATATCTTTTATCGATACCTGGCTCATCTGCGAACGTATATCGTCGATATAGTAGAGAGCATGAACCAGAGAGCCTTCGATGGCGGCGACATCGGCGGTGCTGATGACTGGCTTGTTGGAGCTGCTGGAAAGCGGGGAACCGTGGATGATGTTGGCACCGATGAGGGCGACGCCACTCAGTTCATTGCCCATCTGCGAGACATCCAGCGCGACCTGTACCAGCCTTTGGGCCATGTCCAGTTTATTGGAGTACTGCGGCGCAAATTGTGTGATGGCGGCCTGGACATCAGGGCGATTCACGAGTTGTTGTAACTGCACAAAGTCGCTTTGCGCTCCCCGGAACTCGATCTGGGCCTGCTGTAGATTTTTCACGTTCAATGCCGCCGTAGGGTCGGTTTTAGAGACAGGGATGAGGCTCTTTACTTTGAGCAGGTGATTAACGCCATCGTGTGCTATTGCGCTTATATTGCTATAGGCACTATAGGCAGCTAAACCCGCACCCACAGGTACTACTATGAAGAGGAGAATGGCTGCCAGTGTGGCGAGGCTGACAATTTGCAGTATACGCTTTTTCTTATGATGGATGTGCTCGCCGCGCAACAAGCGTTTACGCACTAAACGCCGCTGTGTTGCTATCCTTTTGCTCGATGGGTAGGTTCGCTTTGTGTAGACAGGTACGATTAAAGGGCCGATTTCTCTCCCAAGTGGCGCAGTGGGGCCGACGGTCAGATCGGTGAGCGGCTGGATTTGTTTTTCTGCTTCAATATCAAGCGTGGGGCTCTCATCTTCGCCCGGCTCTTTTCCCTGGTGAAGTATCCTTTCTGCCTCGGTAATAGCGTCTTCCACTTCGCATGACACCACGAGTTGATCTTCTTGTGGAGCTACTGTTAGCGGCTCTGTCGGAGTAACTTCTTCGCTGATGGCAGTCGGCTCTTCTTCCGCTGCTGGCTCTTCTTCACTGGCAGATGCTGGCTCCTCTTGAGAAATCAGTTCTTCTTCGCCAGTTAGTGCCCTTTCTTCGCTGGCAGCCAATGGCTCTTCTTCTGCGAGCAGCTCTTCATCTTGCGTCAGAGGTTCTAGTTTGCTGGTTGGTTCACCTTCTTCGTCCTCATCATCATCAGGGGGTGGTGTCTCCGGTACTTCCGTATCGAAAACGGACGGTTCAAGGGAAAGATTGATGGCCTGGCGTTTGGCCGTATCACGTTCTTCATCATCCGCGATGGTTTCGTCGACCAGGATGGTGGACTGTTCGGCTTCTGTGAGAAGCTGGCTGGTTGGAATATCGCTGATGCTGTCATTTTCAGCCAGGGTTACTTCGACTTCGCCTGCCTGCGACGTGGCGGTCTCTTCTGATGAAGCGGATGGAGGTGTATGGTCTATGACACTTACACCTGGAAACAAGGCTCGGAATCCCCATGGAGTTCCGTCCTCGTGGCGCATCAAACACTTTTCAGCCAGTTGCAGGAGAATCTTTGATGAGAGCTGGTAGCGAAGCGTTACCTCATCGATGGAGGCATTGGTAGTAAAGTATGCTTGAATAGCGGATTTGCGCTTATTATAGCGTTTCTTTGCTCGCGAACCGAGTTGGGTAATATCTTCCTTCTGCCACGAGGTGATATCGTGCATTCGATGAGTGATTATTGGAGAATTTTCTACTCGCGCTCCTGGCAAGGTACACCTCCGCCTTTTGGTATATAAAAATACGTATCTATATTGTTTAGAGCTAGTTAAAACTCATAGTATCTGTGGGTAAACATCTCAGATGAAAAGCCCTCTCCCTCTATAATAGATGACGACTGAAATGGGTAAAACGTTGCATCAAAATCAAAATAGGCTAATGTGCCTATGTATCAATCTACCAGGTATGCTTCACGTGGTTGGGTGCGAGCATCGCACCCAACCACGTGAAGCATACCTGGTAGATTGATACGAAAGACTGTTATTTGATTCTTGCTTCGATTGCGCCTAGTTGCTCTTTGAGCTTGCGGTTCTCTTCGCGTACCTGGTCAAGGTCCTTACGCATTTGTTTGAGTTGCTCATCGGACTTATCTTCTGTACGCAAAGCGTGAGCCGCTACGCGCATGTCCCGTTGTACCCGCGACTCTAGCTCATGGCCGGCAAGACGCTCCAGTACACTGATGGCGCGTTTCTCGCCAAGGGACTTCAAGGCGTCAGCCGAGACACCACGCACTGGCTCCCAGGTGTCATGCTCAAGTGCATGACAGAGGGCTGTCACGGCACGCTGGCGTGCTGCTTCACTATAGAGATGGCGGTTCCCGCCCAGTACCCACATGCCGATAGCAGCCGTTAAGCGCAGGGTAATAGGGTTCTGGGGATTGTCCAGGTGTGCCGCGAACACATCGACAACGCGGTCCTCGCCAGATGCAGCTAATCCACTGAAGATACCGCGCTGTACCGCGTTGTTCCACGATGGACGATCAATCAACTTCGTCAGTGTATCGACACAGCCTGTTGTACGGGTTTTACCCAGGGCCTCGGCGGCGGCAGATTCGACGCGGTAGCTGATATCACCCCGCTCTAACAGGGCACTGAGGGCCTGGGCGGAGCGTTCAGCAAGTTCGGCCTGTTGTGGCGCCTGGAAACGACCAAGCGCGGCGGCAATGGCGACACGTACACGAGACCATGCTGGAGCGGTGAGTTCTTGCAGCCCTTGCAGGAGGATAGACTGGGCGCTTTCTGTACCGATAGTGCCCAGGGCCTCGGCGGCAGCCACGCGCACACCCCAGAAGGTATCGTTGAACAAGGCCGTCTTCAAAGCCTCTCTGTTTTCATCAGTGCCATCTTCGCCAAGGCTCTCAGCTGCTTCAATGCGACCAAGCACGTCGGGATCGTGTGCGAGCTGGTAGCGCATCATCTTTGGAGAACGCTCGAACTTGAGAGTTTTGAGCAGCCAGCCATTGGGATCGAAGCGCACCATGATGGGCTCGCGCTCCAAAGGGATGTAGTAGCTTTGCTCGACCTGCCCATCCTCACCCGACATGATACGCATTGGAATGGTGCGAGTCTCGGTGGTGTGTTCGTCTTTGGCGGCCTCGTCCGAAGTTGGCATGGTGAAGGCCAGGTCAACCGGCGTGACAAAGCACGGTGTGAGATCGTCCACCTGCTGCGCCTGCTTGATTTTCAACTTCGCGGTGGAGTGTTCACTATCCCATGAATAGTTTACCTCAAAGGCAGGGTAGCCTCCCTGGTAGACCCACTGTTGGAAGAACTGTGCCAGGCTGCGCCCGGTGACTTCTTCGAAGGTGCGCTCAAGATCGGGTGTGATGACCTCTCGCTCGCGGTACCGTTCGAGGTAGGCTTTGATGGCACGCCTGAAGGTTGCATCGCCGAGCTGGTGTCGCAACATATGCAGTACCCAGCCGCCCTTGTTATACATATGTCCATCAAACAATTCAAAGCCATCGCTGTGATAGACGTGATAGACGATGGGGCGGCGATATTGCTCATCTTCACCAAGGTAGCCTTTTTTGAGGTTGAGCATCGACTGCTTGAAATAGTCAGTACCAAGGTCATGCTCATTCCACAATTCCTCAAAGTAGGTGGCGAAGCCTTCATTTAACCAGCCATTAGGCCAGTCACGGCAGGTGACCAGGTCGCCGAACCACTGATGTGCCAGTTCATGGGCGACAACCGGCACGAGGTCGAAATCGAGCGCGGCCCGCTCATCTAGCAAGAGCATAAAGCTATGGGTGGTGGCGGTGGTATGCTCCATGGCACCGGTATAAATTTCGACCACCGTCTGTGCGTACTTGTCATAGGGGTACTCGAAGCCGGTATATTCCGAGAAGAAGCGAATCATCTCAGGCGTCTTGCCCATGTAAAAGTGGGCATCGTCCTTGCGGTCGGGACGCACATAATAGTTTACCTGTACATGCTTGTAGGTGTCCTCGATGACGGCGAAGTCGCTGACCACCAGCGAAATGAGGTAGGTTGCGTGGGGTACATCGTGCCGCCAGTGATGCGTTTTGGTAGCACCATTGTCGGTGACGCTCAACAGGTTGCCGTTAGCGACGGTCATGAAATGGGCGGGTACCGTAACGATGATTTCTGTAGTGGCGCGGTCGTTGGGGGCGTCATGACAGGGAAACCAGTAGCTATGGTAGCGGGGCTGCCCAAATGTCCAGGCCTGCAGCGGGCGCGTTGGATCTTCCGGCGCGGGCTTGATGAAATGCAGGCCTGTGCGGGGCTTTGCATGATACTCTACGGCGACGGTGAATGCTTCACCATAGTGATAGGCACGATCCAGGGTGACAATGAGCTTCTTGCCGTCGTTGCTAAAGGCCAGCTCTTTGCCGCCATCGAGGGTGACACGCTCAATTTGCAGGTCTATGGCATCGAATGAGATAGTCTTCACCTCTTCGTACAGGACGGAAAAGGTGGTAAAGATGGTGCCGCTGACGGTTTCCTGCTCAAAGTCAAGCGCGATGACTAGCTTGACGTGTTTCACGTCGGCGGGGCGATCGGGCGCATACTGCACGCGATCATCCGCGAGCTCAAATGAGCGGGCTTTCGGCGTTGGGGCAGAAGCCTGGTGATTGAAAAAACATAAACTGTAGCCGCCATCAAGCATCATTGCTTGTGCGCGATTGCAACTTTCCAAGAGAACCTCCTCGCCTGGCACCCCAAAGGGGCACAATTACATATTGTTCATCTTTTGATAGTGACAGACCCTGGCACCCTGACAGGACAAATCTTTCTCTAATGTAGAACGTGCATGATATCTAATGAAAAGGCCTTGTCGTATATGCGTACTAAATCTCTTGCGCATTGTATCATAGCTCTCTAAAATTCGATACCCCCACAACCCATCCATTACCTCCTCTCCTCCTATGTTATAATCTTCTCTGAACACTCGTTCTTACACTATAGAACAGAACCTGTTTTTCTTTTGGGAGAGCCAACACTATGCCAATACGCCTGCTTGCAACGGATGTCGCGGCAAAAATAGCCGCGGGAGAGGTGGTCGAGCGACCGGCCTCTGTGGTCAAAGAACTGATTGAGAATAGTATCGACGCGGGAGCTACGCAGATTCGCGTTGACCTGGTGAATGGTGGATTGCAACTTATCCGGGTCATCGATAACGGCAGTGGTATCCCTGCCGGCGAGCTGGAACTGGCACTGGCGCGTCATGCCACCAGCAAAGTATCCGTGATTGACGACCTGGAGCATATCCGCTCTCTAGGTTTCCGCGGTGAAGCTCTGGCAAGTATTGCAGCTGTGGCCGACGTAACATTGCTCAGTCGCCACCGCGATGCTGAACAGGGAGCACAGATCAATGCCCTCAATGGGCAAATCTCGGAGGTGAGTACGGCGGCTTCGCCGGAGGGTACGACACTGACGGTGCGCAACCTCTTTAGTGCTGTGCCTGCCCGCCTCAAGTTTTTGAAGAGCCGCAACAGCGAAGTAAGCCATTGTCTGCATATGCTCGAACAGTATGCGCTGGCTTATCCTGAGATTCGTTTTAGCGTCTTTAGCGAAGGGCGGCAAATTTTCTCTACGGCGGGAGATGGGCAGCTTTCCAGCGTCTTGATCGAGATTTACGGCTTGCAGGTGGCCGAGCAGATGGTGCCTATCAGCAGCCTTGACGGGCGCGATGATGAACCAGAGCGGCCTGTTGCTAGTGGGTACATCAGCCTGCCAGGCTGTTACAAGAGCACGCGGCAGCATATTTCGTTCTTTGTGAACCGGCGCTGGGTACTCAGTCGGATGCTTACCACCGCCCTGGAAGAAGCTTACCATTCCTTGTTGCTTGCGGGCCGGCACCCTATAGCCGCTGTCAATATTTCCCTTGACCCCACCTTGCTCGATGTCAATGTCCACCCGGCCAAGACCGAGATACGCTTCCTGAAAGAGCGGCGCGTCTATGCTGCCGTGCTGCGAGCCGTGCGCGGTGCGCTGCTGGAAGAGGCAACGATGCCCGAATGGGGCGACGGCAACCGGGCGGGTACGGGTAGTCGGGACGCGATGAATCGGGCCCCTACTACACCTGAGGATGACTCTGATCAAACTTTCCCGGAGGATAATCCCTGGCTGACTGTGACCGAAGAGGAAACGGGAACGAAACCACCAATACTATCCAGATTGTGGCAGAGCCATGTGAGCCCACATGGCACCACTGTTGCACTCACCGGGCTGGCATCCCCCGTGACGCCCTCCCCCGTGACGCCCTCCCCCCTGACACCCACAAGGGGTGTCACTACATTTCACGATGGCACCCACGACGACGAATCGCCCGGCCCCCTGGCACCTGCAAGGGATGCCAGGGAAACCCATGATGGCGACGACGACGGCCAACATGTAGTGACACCCCTCCTGCTCCCCTTGCCCGCAGGCAATGTGGGTGTCAGGGGGGAGGGTGCAACAGGTATGGAGGGAATGGAGGAGGAGGTGCATCGCCTTCCTCGCCTGCGAGTCATTGGCCAACTTGCACAGAGTTATATTGTTGCCGAGGGGCCGGATGGCACGGGCATGTACCTGGTCGACCAGCACGCCGCGCATGAGCGTATCCTTTTAGAAGCGATGGTAGCGGCTCTAAAGGCGCGTACTCCTATCTCACAAATGCTGCTTACACCTATACAATTGGAGCTCGCCCCGAAAGAGTTAGAGGCGATAGAGGATCACCTGACACAGTTGGAACAGATTGGCTTTGCCATGGCAATACTTGATAACAAGGTACTTTCAGTACAGGCAGTACCCAATGTACTCGTCAAGCAGATGAATGCACGCTCGTTGCACGAGCTCCTGACGGATTTGACGGTACCAGAAAATCGGGGACATACGGAGACCTGGGAGGAACATGCGCTGGCGAATGTGGCCTGTAAAGCCGCCATCAAAGCTCATTATTTCCTGACGGTGAGCGAAATGCGCGAGATGATCGAGCAATTGGAGCAGACCAACGCGCCCTATAGCTGTTGTCATGGTCGTCCGACCATGGTGCATTTTAGCCTGTCCGCCTTAGAGCGTGAATTTGGGAGACGGTAGAAAGTGCTAGCCGATGTGCTGACCAGCGCAGCCAGTTGGAACAGTGAGCAGCCATTGCTCACTTACAGCGTTCCTGCTGAACTTGAGGAGAGGCTATGCCCTGGCCAATTGATTGCTGTTCCCTATGGAGAACGCCTGGTTGAGGGCGTCGTATGGAACATGCGATTGGAGGGCGAAGAACATACCAAACATCTCCTGCGCCCCATCTCGGCTATTCTTGATGCAGAACCTGCCCTACTACCTCATCAACGAGCATTGGCGGAATGGATGGCCGAGTACTATGTGACGCCACTCGCCCAGATCGCGTTTAGAATGCTGCCTCCTGGATTGATGCAGCGTTCGCGGGTGGTTCTGCATGTGGTAAAGAGCGAACAAGCAGCGGCGATGGCTGAAGTACAGCTACAGCAGCCTGCCTCTCTGCGCCTGCAAGCCCTGATTGGCCTGTTACTGGCTGATGGCGAGTTAGATATTGAACAACTCAAGAAGATGCTGGGGCCTAAACGGGCACGGGAGGTACTGAAAGAAGCCCTGGAAAGTGGCCTGATCGAACGTGAGGCACAGTTGTCTGATGCGCGTGCCAAAAAACGTATCAAACGGGTTGTGCGGCTGGTGGCGCAGGGGGAGGCACTGGAGGCATGGCGTCAACGCACGGAGGCCCAGATACAGCAGTACGTTTCTAGCGCAGCGGTGGATGTCAATATAGCTCCTGACAATGTGCGCCGCCGTCCCAAGAAAAGCGTACCAGACCCCTGGGCTATTGCCGGTACGGCTGATGTGCTTACGCTTACCCCACAGGATCGTGCAAGTCTCGCGGCGCAGAGACAATTAGCGGCCATTGACCTGCTGCAATATAGTGGCAACGCGCCTGGTGACAATGCTTATTGGGTCCCCAGCAAACTCTGCAAGGCCAGCAAGTTGACCCCTGCACAATTGCAGACACTGGTGCGCGAGCATATTGTTGCCATTGAAGAGATTGAGGTGCAGCGAGACCCCTTGTCAGGACGTGTTTTCCCACCAAGTGCCCCTCTACCGCTTACACCGGATCAGCAAGATGCATTGGAACATATTTTGGCGTTATCGCGTAGGGGCGGGGGTAGGGCGGATGAGGGGAGGGGACGCTTGCGTCGCCCTGGGGTGGGGCTGTCTGGTGTTGGAGATAGAACGCGGGCGACGCAAGCGTCCCCTCCCCTCACAACCCAACCCCCGCCCCTACGGGTTAACGTAGGGATGGAGGGGCTGTCTGGTGTTGGAGATAGAACGCGGGCGACGCAAGCGTCCCCTCCCCTCACAACCCAACCCCCGCCCCTACGAGATGACGCAGGAATAGAGGAAAGGTTCGGTGAAATCAAACCCGTTCTTCTCCATGGTGTTACTGGGAGCGGCAAGACGGAGGTGTATTTGCAGGCGTTAGCTGCCATTATTGCGCAGGGCAAACGTGGTATTGTGCTGGTACCGGAAATCGTGCTTACCACACAGGCTATACAGCGTTTCGCGGGCCGTTTCCCCGGACGGGTTGCCATTATTCATGGCGATCTTTTCATGGGAGAACGGTATGATGAATGGCGGCGCATCCGATCTGGCAAGGTTGATGTGGTTATCGGGTCACGTTCGGCTCTCTTTTCGCCTCTGCCAGACCTGGGGCTGATCATTCTGGATGAGGAGCATGAGCCAGCCTATAAGCAGGGCGAGCAGCGTCCAAGCTATCATGCACGGGAGGCGGCCATTACGCTGGGTAGGATGCTGCATATTCCGGTTGTGCTGGGCAGCGCAACACCATCGGTCGAGACGTTCTATCGTGCTGAACAGGGTGTGTATAGCCTGGTCGAGTTGCCGGGGCGCATCGGTGCCACCTTGCCGCCAGTTGAGGTGATTGATCTGCGCAGCGAACTGCACGCGGGCAATACCAGCATCATCAGTCGCCGTTTGCAGAGCGAGCTTGAGCATGTTTTGGGTATGGAGCAACAGGCTATTCTCTTTCTCAATAGACGGGGGGCGGCAAGCTGCGTGCTGTGCCGCGATTGTGGCTTTGTGGTGATGTGTGACCGCTGCGATGTGCCGATGACCTATCACTCGACTGAACGCATTCTGCTCTGTCACTACTGCAACAGGCAGAGCAAGGTGCTGCACGCCTGTCCGCAATGTAAGAGCACTGGCATACGCTACTTTGGGCTGGGTACGGAGAAGGTGATGGATACCATCCAACGCAGTTTTCCCACGGCACGCCTGTTGCGCTGGGATCGCGACACGGCCAGCAACCACCGCGCCCACCAGGCACTGCTGGATCGTTTCGCCAACCGGCAGGCTGATATACTGGTTGGCACACAGATGATTGCTAAGGGGCTGGATTTACCGGGGGTGACGTTAGTGGGCGTGGTCTCAGCAGATATCGCGCTCAATTTACCCGACTTTGCTGCATCTGAACGGGCCTTTACCTTGCTGACCCAGGTGGCGGGACGTGCGGGTCGCGGCGAAGAGGCCGGAAAGGTAATTATCCAGACCTTTAATCCACAGCATTTTTGTATCGATGCCGCCTCACGCCATGACTATCACGAATTTTATGCCGCCGAGATCGATGCGCGGCGTCGCTATGGCTACCCGCCCTTTCGCAGGTTCGTCAAATTCACCTACAGCCATGAAAACCGCCGCCGCTCTCAGAACGAGGCCCTGCTGCTGCGCGAACGCGTGGATGAGTGGATTGAGCGACTTGGCCTGGCTGATACAGACGTGGTAGGCCCGGCACCGGCCTTGATGGAGCGGGTGCGCAACAAGTATCGCTGGCAGATGATTGTGCGTGGCCCCGATCTGCATCCGCTCCTGCGTGTGATTGATGCTCCCGACTGGGAGGTGGATATTGACCCCGTGAGCACAATTTAAGGGGCATGGCAGAGGCAAGGGGCATGGCGCACGCAAGGGGCGCCACTACTATACACAACGGTGTCTGTGGTTCGTGTATAGTAGTGTCAGAAGATGCCTCTGCCATGATGTCCTCGCCCTGTCGGATTCTAACTTACCGTCATAAACTTTGTTGGTGTGACGCGAATTGCCTGTGAATAGTCGGCAGCCATTGATTCAGGCGACCATCCCATCTCATTCAACAAAGGAGTATATTTCTCGGCATACGCGGGAAGCGTCGTGTTTACCTCTGCATTATCAATCAGTTCCACCTTGCCTTCGATGACGATGACGTCACCGCCATTTTTCGTGTCATCCAGGGCCAGTACGACATGTGGGTTGTGCTGCAAGTTGCGAAGCTTCTGTTTATTGGGCTGGCTGAATATCAGTATCTGCGAACCATCCCAGAGAAACCAGACCGCCACGCTATGAGGTCGGCCATCGGCCCGCACTGTGGTGAACCAGACAATGATGTTGGAACGTAGACGCTCGTCAATATGAACATCTTTCTTTTGTGTCAGATCAAGCATGTATCTCTCCAAATGTGTAGTGTTTTTGGCTGACTGTCAGGTAACAGCCCTATTGTAATAATACAAAGGAAGGGTTGAAAATTATTCCGCGTTCGGCTTTAAAGTATCACATTGTTCAACGAACGAGCGCAAGATGTGGGCATTTGACAGCGTCAAATGCCCACATCTTGCGCTCGTTCGTTGAACAATGTGATATGCTAAAACAAATAGGTGAGCTAGATCGTTCAGTAAAGAAGCTAAAAGTATGTCAGATCAATCATCTCTGTTTGGCTCGGATGAGGCCACGCTCGCCAACAAAAAGGCTATACCTACAAATCCAAAAAGTAATACACCGACAGGGGAGCCGCTGGCGGCGCGGATGCGACCGCGCACGCTCGATGAGATTGTCGGGCAGGAACACCTGGTGCAGCCGGGGCGGCTGTTGCGCCGCAGCATTGAAGGGGACCGCATTCCATCCATGATTCTCTGGGGACCTCCTGGCAGCGGCAAAACTACGCTGGCCGAGGTGATTGCCCACCAGACGCATGCCCGTTTCGTGCGGCTCAGTGCTGTCTCCGCAGGTGTGGCAGACCTGCGCAGGGTGGTTGACGAGGCACAAAAGCTGCGGCAATTCACGAAGCAGCATACGATCATGTTCATTGATGAAATACATCGTTTCAATAAGGCGCAGCAGGATGCCGTCTTGCCACATGTCGAGCGCGGTGTTGTGACTTTGATCGGGGCTACCACCGAGAATCCCAGCTTTGAGGTGATCGCGGCTTTGTTATCGCGCAGTCGCGTTTTCACCCTGAAGGGTCTGAGCGAAGAGCAGATTCTGACTATTCTTCATCGAGCTTTGACAGATAAGGAGCGCGGCCTGGGTCAACTCGATCTGACCGTTGATGAAGATGCCCTGGAACAGATAGCCATCTTTGCCAATGGCGATGCACGTATCGCTCTCAATGTCCTGGAACTGGCGGCAAATGGCGTTGGTGAAACGACCAAAGGGAATGCTGCGCCCACTCACATCACTCTTCCTCTGATCGAGGAGGTGATGCAGCATCGCGCCCTGCTCTATGACAAGGGCGGAGATCAGCACTACGACACCATCTCGGCCCTGCATAAGGCCCTACGCGGCTCGGATCCCGATGCCGGCCTGTACTGGTTGGCACGGATGATCGAGGCGGGTGAAGACCCACTCTATATTGTGCGCCGCCTGATTCGCTTTGCCTCGGAGGATGTGGGCATGGCTGATCCGCAGGCGTTGCTGGTGTGTGTCGCCGCTCAACAGGCGGTGCATTTTGTAGGGCTGCCGGAGGCAAATCTTGCACTGGCACAAGCGGTGGTACACCTGGCGACGGCTCCCAAGAGCAATGCTCTGTACGAGGCGTATAGCCACGTGCAGGAAGATGTACAGAAGACACGCAACGACCCCGTTCCTTTGCAAATTCGCAATGCGCCAACCCAGTTGATGAAGGACCTCGATTACGGCAAAGATTATAAGTATGCCCACGAGTATTATAAAGAAATGCAGATTGACGATCCTGAAAGACCCCCAAGCGTCCAGATCCAGGAGTATTTGCCGGAGAGTTTGAAGGGGCGGCGGTATTATGAGCCGGGACACCAGGGGAAGGAGGCGAGTATTAAGAAGTGGTTGGGGAAGAGACGAGGTGAGGAGGGGTGAAGCATATGTTTAGCTCAAAGAATTTCACCTGGCTAACAAAACGCGGGCGAATAGTCCTGAGTATTTTGCTCGTCGTCGTAATACTGCTGGCTGGCCTACTCTACAGTCAGCGGCACCAGATTCACCTACTCATCATGGCCTTGAGCGTACCCCCACCTCAACCTGTGCATATCACGCCGTTAACGCTCCCTCCGAGTACTGCGACGCCTGGTCAGGTGACCAGTACCGATTGGACCATGTACCACGAGGACAACGCTCGTACTGGATTTGTAGCAGGAGCGCCTGATCCTACCCACCTCACGAGCCTCTGGAAGCAACCACTCGACGGAGCGGTCTATGCTGAGCCACTCGTGGTAGATGGACAGGTGGTTGTGGCGACGGAAAACGATACCCTCTACGCGCTTGATGCACGTAGCGGGCAGGTACAATGGCGTACCTCTGTGGGAACCCCGGTGCCGCTATCAAATTTGCCGTGTGGCAATATTGATCCCCTCGGCATCACTGGCACGCCGGTCTACGACCCGCAGACGGGTCTGGTCTTCGCTGTGGCAGAGATACAGGGGCCGGCCCATATGCTGGTCGGCGTTGATGTCAAAACGGGACAGGTCAAAGTCCGCCGCCTGGTGGATCCTGCCGGGATGGGCCCGCAAGCACAGCAGCAACGCGCTGCCCTGGCCCTCTCTGGAGGCAGAGTCTATATTGCTTTCGGTGGGCTATACGGGGACTGTGGCGACTACCATGGCTGGGTAGTTGCCTCGCGCACCGATGGTGCAGGAGTGCTTCTCACATATCAGGTTCCGACCATGCGTGAGGGAGGCATATGGGCTGCGCCGGGACCAGTCATAGACGCTCGAGGGAACCTCTACGTAGCAGTCGGCAACGGCGCAGCCACGCAAGGGAACTGGGATCACAGTGATTCCGTCTTACGCCTGTCCCCCACGCTCCAGCTGGAAGATGGCTTTGCGCCGCAGAGCTGGCAGAGCGATAATGCGTCAGATTCCGACCTCGGCTCGATGGGACCGGTCCTCCTGCCCAATGGGTTGATGTATGCCGACGGTAAGTCGAGCCAGGGCTACTTATTGCGTGCAGACCGCCTGGGGGGAATAGGCGGACAAATCCAGACGATCTCTCTGTGCAGTGCCTACGGTGGAGCTGCCGTGAGTGGTCTGTCTCTCTTCATTCCCTGCAGCGATGGGCTGCGACAGCTCCAGCTCGAAGCAGGAGCGCACCTCGTCCCTGGATGGCATGCCCCTCAACAAGTGACTGGCTCACCAGTCATAGGAGGACAGACCGTCTATAGCCTCGATCCCGGTGGTGGTGTGCTCTATGCCCTCGACGCCGCAACAGGTGAGGTGCGTGCCACGCTCTCCGTCGGCACAACATCGCACTTCGCCACCCCGACGCTCTCCCAGAGAAGCATCTTCATCGGAACATTGACGGGCATTGTCGCTGTGGGAATAGCATGAGTACCTATCGGAGCGACCGCAAGAGCCGCCTGGGTAATCATTCACACACCCTCTACCAAAGCTGTAGTGAAATCTGAAAGTTTTTAACTGTTCCTTTCTACATCACAACGCCTCAGCTTGTTGCCCTTGCTCAAAGATAGTTTCGCCACTTGGAAGTTCCGGATGTTCTCCTAATTTGTGAACAATCTGATGGATAGCGTATCCCTCATTAATGGGTTAGGAAAGAAGAAAGCAGATGCCCTGATCAGAAATGGGCCAGGGCTTTGTAGAGAAATATGTACCAGGGGATAATGCCTACAACAGTATCTAAACATTGACAAATACCGGCTTCCTGTATAAAAAAAGGTATCCTTACAATACATAGACACACATGGATAATGTTTTGTATTGTTACGGTGTAGAGCCTTACTCTACAGAGTAGAACGGAAGCTATGAACCTTGTCTCTTACTCCATCAGGACGAAGGGCGTGCAGACATTTGCACGCAGGCTGGGAACGGTTTTTACGCGCTTCGGCTTTTCTGAAACAGCATCACGACGGGCCTTGTATGCAATTATGAACTCCCTGCACGCCTACAATGCAGCACCCACCTTTTTTATCCCCGCGGTAGTGCTGGGTCGTCATCCTGCGCTGATTGCCGAGATAGCTCAGGATGGTGCTGAAATAGGGGTACATGGATATGTCCACAATGATTATCGCTCTTTGAATGCGCAGCAGCAGCATAAGCAGACCCAGCAAGCTATTTCCGTATTTCAAGACACTCGCATTGCTTATCATGGATTTCGCAATCCCTACCTCGGATGGACTGAGGAATCACTGCACGTCTTTACTGATCTTGGCTTTGCCTATGAGAGCAATGAAGCAGTTTTTCATGATATTATCGATTTCGACCGCCTTGCGCTGCAATTGAAACACAGTTATGAGAAATCACTGGTACTTTTTCAAGCGATCCCCTGCAATACGTATGCGTTACGTCCACATTTTGAAGGGTCGCTCTTACGCATTCCCACCAGTATTCCAGACGACGAGATGCTCTTTGATCGTTTGCGCATTACAGATCCAGAGGAGGTGGGATATCTCTGGTGCAGGGTGATGCAACGAGTATATGATCGTGGTGGTCTCTATACCCTCAATCTCCACCCGGAGCGCGGCGTACTGTGCAAGCAAGCCCTTGATATTCTGCTATCTTACGCCTGCAAACTGCCGCTCCCGATCTGGATCACGCGCCTGGGGGATGTAGCTCACTGGTGGAAAGAGCGCAGCAAGTTCCGGCTGAGTATCACACCTCATACATCCGAACACTGGCTGGTGGAAGCTAGATGCACTGCTCGCGCCACCCTGCTTGCCCGTAATTTGACGATCGAAGGTGAGATTATGATGCCATGGTCGGATGTAGATTTTTGCGTCCGCTCCCGCCGCTTTAGCGTTCAGGCAACACACTGTCCATGCATTGCTTTGTCGACTCAGACTCCTCAAGAGGTGGTCGATTTTCTTCAGGAACAGGGTTATCCTGGTGTACGCTGTTCACCAGAAGAAGCTCAAACATTTGCGCTGTATCTCGACCTGCCCGCGGGATTGGGAATCACACGCGAGGAGCAGCGGCAGCGGCGCTGCGAGCTTGTGGAGCGGATAGAGCAGTTGGCAGCCCCACTGCTTCATTTTGGCTGCTGGCCTGATAGGAATAATGCCGCGCTTGCCGTTAGTGGGGATATTGATTCGGTGACGGTGCAGGATTTTTTCCTGCGTATCATCGAGGTTTTTCTTTCAAGGTGAGGCATGAGTCATCCCGGAAGTTGATACCCTGGCAACACTAGAAGTAGTTCTGGCTTAAGAGGGAAAGGGAAGATGCGCCCTCGGCGCATCTTCCCTTTCCCTCTTAAGCCAGAACTACCTATACCACCTTTTTGGGAATATAAAGCTATCTGGTCTATGTAGTGTGCCTGATTTATGATATTTCGGACCACTCAAGCTGTTAAAGCTGTTAGTGACCAGGACATCATCGAAGTAGGCAGTACCGGCAGCCTCGCTATAAAGCACAAGCTTGTAATAAGGGTTTGTTGCAGAGAGGTCACCATCAAAACCTCCTATGGAAGTGCCATTGAGCCAGACCTCACCATGCCCCGATGTTGTCTCATTGTCCTGCAACTGGATACTGTACCAGGTGTCAGGGTTGAGTACATTCGTATTGCTATAGAGATCGTAGCGGGCGCGGGCACCATTCCAGAAGAAGACGTCCAGCCCGTGCCGACCCGCGTCATAATAGATCAGCCACAGGTTGGTATTGCTGGCGTCTTGCCCCATAGCGATTGGAGTGGTGCCCAGGCCCGCTGGAAATCGGAAGTAGAAGTGGGTGTAGGTTTGCGTCTGGGCGCCGTTGATCAGGGGAGCGTAGATTAATACAAACTGGCCACTGGTGTTCGTGAACGATGCCGCGTAGGTGCCACCGTGTACGACTGACGTTTGCACACTGGCCTGACCCGTGCTGCCAGAGTAGACAGTCCATGTGCTTAAGTCGCCGCTCTCAAACCCATCACTGAGGTAGACGCCTGGGGTGATACCCGTGCCGCTGAGGGCCGCGTTCTGAGGACTATTTGCAGCGTTATCAGTCAAGGTCAAGCTGGCACTGCGCGTACCATTGGCAGAGGGTGTGAAGGTGACGTTGATGGTGCAATTGGCATTTACTGCCAGTGTACCCGGACAGTTATTGGTCTGGGCGAAGTCTGTGTTGTTCGTGCCGCTCAGGGCGATGCTGCTGATACTCAAGGAAGCTGTTCCCGTATTAGTCAGCGTCACCGTCTGTGCCGCACTGGTGATACCAACATTCTGGTTACCAAAGCTCAGGCTACCAGGGCTCAAGCTCACAGCAGGAGCCAATATGATACCCGTGCCGCTGAGTGCCGCGTTCTGGGGGCTATCCACGGCATTATCGGTCAAGGTCACACTGGCACTGCGATTGCCAGTGGCAGAGGGGGTGAAGGTCACACTGATGGTGCAAGATGCGCTGATGGCCAGCGTACCCGGACAGTTATTGGTCTGGGCGAAGTCTGTGCTGTTCGTGCCGCTCAGGGCGATGCTGCTGATACTCAAGGAGGCTGTTCCTCTATTAGTCAGCGTCATCGTTTTTGCCGCGCTCGTCGTACCGACAATCTGATTGCCAAAGCTCAGACTACCAGGGCTCAGATATGCTGTGGGAGATGGTGCGATCTGACCGTTATAGGAGTTTGAGACGATGACGTCGTCGAAGTAGGCAGTACCGGCGGCAGAATCGAAGAGCATGAGCCGGGCATAGGGCAATGTTGTAGAGAGGTCAGTATCGACGTGCCCGATGGAGGTGCCATTGAGCCAGACCTCGCCATGCCCCGATGTTATTTGACTATCCTGTACCTCGATGCTATACCAGGTGTTGGCACTCAACACATTTTGAGCGCTGAATACACCGAAGAGGGTGCCGGAGCTATTCCAGAAGTAGACATCCAGCCCATGCCGGTTGCCATCATAATCGATCTCCCACACATTGCCGTTGTTAGCATTACGGGCAAGAGCGAGCATGGTGCCACTTGCCAGGCTTGAGAAGCGGAAGTAGAAGCGGGTGAAGGTCTGCGATTGGGCGCCCCCCGGCAGAGCAGTATAGAGGTAGACGTATTGACCACTGGCGTTCGTGAACGACGCTGCGTAGTTGCCGCTATTGACAACCGATGATTGTATACTTGCCGTACCAGTGCTGTCGCCGTTGGGTAAGGTCCACTTGCTGAAGTTGACGCTCTCGAAGCCGTCATTGAAGTAGGTACCTGAGCCCGGAGTCGTACCAGTGCCGCTAAGGGAAACGTTCTGGGGACTATCCGCTGCGTTATCGGTGAGGGTCAGATTAGCACTGCGCGAACCCGTGGCACCGGGCGTAAAGGTGACATTGATAGTACAGCTGGCGTTGGCCGCCAGGCTACTCGGGCAGTTGTTAGTCTGGGCGAAATCTCCAGCGTTTGTGCCGGTGAAACCAATGTTGCTAATGTTGAGGGAAACCGTCCCTGTATCGGTCAGTACTACCGCAGCTGTCGCGCTGGTCGTGCCGACATTCTGGTTGCCAAAGCTCACACTAGTTGGACTCAGGCTCACCACGGGAATAGTTGTGGTTCCTGTGCCGCTGAGAGCCACGTTATGTGGGCTGCCCGCCCCATTATCGGTGAAAGTCAGATTGGCATTGCGTACACCAGGAGAGGTGGGCGTAAAGGTGGCACTGACGGTGCAGCTGGCGTTGGCCGCCAGGCTACTCGGGCAGTTGTTGGTCTGGGCGAAGTCCCCACTGTTCGTCCCGGTCAGCGTGATGCTGCTGATACTTAACGGACTCGTGCCGCTGTTGACCAGCCTCACTGTCTGTGCTGTACTGGTTGTGCCGATATTCTGCTTACCAAAGTTCACGCTCAGTGGGCTCAAATTGACCGATGGTATGGTGCCATTGATGAAGTTGTTCAGGATATTGGTGGTCATCTGCTGTATACCGGCATTTGCGAAGGTGTTGCTCTGGATATTAGCCAACCCCCAGCTCCACTGGATAGTTCCACCTGCGAACACCCTCGCACCGCTTGCTGCGGTATACAGGCTCGAGTTGGAATACGAACTGCCGACCTGGCCCCCTACGACAGGAGAGGTGGAAAGGGTTCTCAACCCTGCCGGGGTAGCTCCATTGTTCCACACTCTATCATATTCGTATCCCACGATCCCTGGCACCGATGTGCCATCGGAAAACCCGGTTCCAGCATAGACCCAGTTCGATGAATTTTGTACAATATATGGATAGCTCTGGTTCACCTGATCCTCGTACATGACCCCAATCAGGCCATTTTCCGGGTTATTCACTGGAGCACCACGCCAGACTGTCGTCACGATTGCATTGTTCACATTCAACATCGGGTCAGGGCCGGGTGGAGGGGTATCCGTGGCAAAGTCTTTGTAGCCGACCTCGACTCGATCTGGTACTCCGGCACCATTTGGCTCGAAGCGGATCTGCCAGTACATGGCATTTGCAGAGAAGAAGGCCACATTGACACCGGCGTTGATTGCATTCTGAACGGTATCACGCATCCCTTTCGACCAGTACTCGTCGTGACCGACTGAGAGAAAGCCCTTATGTTGGGTAAGCGCATTGGCGTTCGTATCGGTATCAACGTCCGTGCCGTACGTGATGTTGTAACCTTGTGACTCGGCCCAGTAGACAAACTTATATTCATAAAAGAAGTAGTGACCGGCACCGTTGCTGTCACCTGGATTGAAGGGACGATCAAATGATACCTTCGTCGCATGTGCGTAGGGGTAGACGCTTTTGTTCGTGTTGTTATTATACAAACTGGTGCCGCCCCAGACATTGTAGGCCTGGTACGTCGTCACACTGGTCTGGAATACCAGGTCCTCGTTGCCGCCATCATTACGTACAACGAAGAAGATAAAGCTCGAATTGCCTGTAGAGGTGGTTAGTTTAGCCAGGTAGACCCCAGTAACCCAACTGGATGGGATAGCAAACGTGGTGGTCTTTGTCCAGTTGCAAGCGATCATACCGGTCACCGGGTTTGGAGATGGAATGGCCTGGTGAACGCCGGCAAAGCTGCCGAGGGAGGTTATTTTACGTGCTCCAATTCCCTGGTAATAGCCCGTCCGAAAGATATCTATAGTGAAGCTGGGAGCGGTGGTTGTCACATGAAAGTCGATTGAATCGCCATGATTGACGCTTATTTTCGAGCCGTAGCCCGATATAGCATCGTCTTGTAACACAGCACTAAAATCGTTCCAGCCTGGTGTGCCTGGATTACTGTTCTCGATCTGAATGGGGTTCTGGCTATCCGCGTGGGCGGTAGCGGGCGTTAATACAGAAAAATGTGCGAAGTCCTGGGGTAGCGCGGTAAGTAGTGCTGTTACCAATAGTGCGCTAACCAGTGTGAACCGAAAGTAGCGCTTCATTACCTCTACTAGCCTGCTTATCATGATATGGGCCCCCTTTTTAACCTATGCCAAGCTCTATTTTCAGCAGTGCCTTTTTTCGAAAGGCACTATATAGCTTCTCAAGAGTACTTTAGCATAGAAATATAGTGATAATATGTATACAGAGGTTGTGAATCGGTGCAAAAGCATAGAAGGTTGTGTATGTATATGGAGGCACGCCGTATTACAGGCGTGCTACATAGTCCCAGCGTTCGTCTCGCTCAAACGATTCCTCAAATTGACTCAGGGAATATGGTCCACTTCCATCCAGGTCAAAGATGCGCAAACCTGCTTTGCCATGAAGTAATTCGTAGATTTGGCGCGGTTGAGTGTTGTAATGAACTGCAGCTCCCTTGCCATGCTCGAATATAATGGTGGGCTTGTATTTTGATATAGTCTCGATGGCTCCCTCCATGACCAGGTACTCGGCTCCTTCTACATCAATCTTAATTAGAGTCGGCGCGTACCCGCCTGGAAGATTGCTATCGAGGGTTTCTGTCTGAACTGTCAGTTTCTCGATTTGCGGCTGCCTTGGATATGATATCTCTCGAAGCCCGCTGCGGGCAGTCACATTCTTCACATAGGTGAAACTTGTTTCACCTTCTTCATTCGATACGGCAGCTAACCTGACATCGACCGAGGGAAAGTGATCGACCAGGTATTTATGTATATGTGGCAAAGGTTCATAGGCAATATGCTTGCCGTGTGGAGCCACACGCACAATTTCTGCCAGCACCCTGCCTCTATACGCTCCAATATCAACACAGTTCGAGTCTTTTGTAAGTACATTCTCGAGCAGTAATCGGACGTTCTGGCTCTCGATACGGTCATGTCTATAGTTAGGTGACAGTACAGCCCGTATACTTCTCAGTTGGTTATCAATACCAAGCCTGTTGGCAGTATCTATTAATGCGTCTCGAAGCATTTTCTCCTCCTTGCACTGATGATGATCTGATTCCTGCAATTACACAATTACAACCTGTTACTCACTACAGGATACTCTTCTCCTTCTTGTACCTGTTGGCGGCTCAAAGAAACAAGCAATTGTAGATAGCGCTCGGCCATGATTTCCCATCTATAGGGCAGATAATCCTCGGCAGCATTAGCAATCATACCTGCACGTTTTTCTGGATGTTGATAGAGATCAATAATGGCCTCAGCGAAGTCTTCAGGCCTTGCAGGATCACAGAGTACAATTGACTCAGGTCGAAACATCGAGCGAATTGCCGGGGTATTTGAAGCAATTATGGGACGGTGCATCCAGGCAAACTCATAGGCTTTTGTGGGTAATACCAGGTCCATGAAGCCATCGCTGCGATATGGAATAATTCCAATATCCCCATGTACAACGAAGTCTACAATTTCTTCAGTAGAACAGGGACCGCTAAAGAGGACATGTTCAGCGACTCCCAGCTCTTCAGCTAGTTGTTTGAGGAAGGGTAAGTGCTCACCACGGCCCTTGATGTCCAGGCGCACATGTGGAACTGTACCACGGGCCAACACCAGCGCACGAATAGCTATATCCAAACCATTGCGCTCAGCGAGCGTGCCATGGTACATGAGAATGAGAGGTTGTTCTTCTGCAGAAGACTTTCTGCTAAAATAGTGCCGGTACGAGGCTGGGAAGAGCTTGGGATCAGCACTATTGAGAATAACTGATAGTTTCTCGCGGGGGACACCGCGCTGCAATAGCAGTTCCTCGAAAGGTCTACCTACCGTTACGACATGATGTGCAAAAGCGATGGAGATACGCTCCTGCCACGTAGCCAGTGCTGTCACTATCCGTCGTTGCTTGCCTTTAGCCTTGGCAGACATCAGTTCTGGACTCACATCTTGCACATCCAGGATAACTTTTGCGCCTAATAACCTGGGCACAAGCGCAGAGAAGACGAGGAAGTCCGGCATATTATGCACATGAATGACATCATAAGCATGTCTCAAGTGCAACATGGTGATGGTAGCGGAAGCTAATAGAAGAAACCAGCACCAGCTAAGAATCGTGGCAGGAAGGGCCTGTCCAAAGCCTCGATTCATAGGCATGCGGTAAATATACACTCCATTATATACTTCATAGCTCTTTTCGCCTGGCTGACGTAGGCAGATTACATCTACTGAGCATCCTCCATCTGTCGCAGCCTCAGCAAGACGGCGTACTAGCGGATCAAAGGGATACCAATCGAAGGTGATTGTACCAACCCGTATCGAAGACATAATCATACGAACCCTTTCAAATAATTTACGTGACAGAACGGCTTGTACGCACCCACTCGCCTTGATGTTTTTTGCTTCTTCTGAGGACAAAGTAGACCCAGAGCTTCCAGAGAACGAAGCCGGGTGAGTGCAAGATGGCCATATACACCGTTCGCGGTGGGCGCAACAGATACAGTGCTGAAGCAACGTAGCCAGTCAAGCCAGCGATGAGTATGATACTAACCACCAGATCAAACCATGACCACAATAACAGAGATGCCAGTAACGTAAGCAGGCACCAGCATATCAACAAAGATAAGGGAGGAGTAAGTAGTTCTGCTATGGCTTCAATACGTGCAAAATCATGGTAACTTAGACCAGCTCTTAGTAGCCTGAGGGTAACTTGCCACGTTGTGTGATTACCTTCTGATGACTCCCAACGGATATCTTGCGTCCGCATTTGCGCAAATGTTGTAGGCATCTGTGAACGTACAACAGCTTCTGGAACGTAACGTACTCGTTCTCCATGCTCTATCAATGTGAGGTAGTACTGATAGTCTTCCGCAAGAGAAAAGGCTTGCCAGGGATAACGCAGCAGGATATCGCGGCTCAAACACATACCATTGCCAGTAAGAGTAGAGGAGGCTCTAAGACCGTTTCTGCCAAGAGGACGCACGTGATTAACCAGCGTCATGGCAATCAAACGCAAGGCTGTACTGGGAGATTCTGAACTGTTCAAAACGGTATTACAGGCTTGCATCGCACGCGCCCCATGCGCCAGTTCTCTAGCCATTGAATGTAGAAATGTCGACTCTACCACCGAGTCAGCATCAAGGATGACATAGGCATCATAAATCAACCGGTTTTCTTCGAGCTTGTGCAAAAGCCAATTCAGCGCATAGCCCTTGCCGCGCTGGAGCTTGTCGAAGCGCTCGTAGACACGAACCGAACCAAATGTGCGTGCCAGTTCAGCTGTACCATCCGTGCAATTATCAGCAACAACACAGATGGTATATTTATCCTGCGGATAGGCAAGCATTGAGAGGCTTTCCAGCAAAGTACTAAGTATAGTTTCTTCATTATGCGCAGGAATCAAAATCGCAAAACGAGTTTGCGAAGATAGCAGCGAAGAGAGTTTTGTATGCGCGGCATTTCGCTTTTTCGCAGTCAGGATGGCAGAAATTGATAAAACGCAGAGATAAAGAATGGGTACTGCGGCGCATTCCCAGCTATACTCAGCTTCCACCAGCGCCCTGCCAGCCGTGCCAAATGTCGTGCGCATCTCTGAGTCATGCATAAACGCTACTACAGCCTGTGCAAACGCTTCAGGTTGATCGGCCACCAGCAGGTGCTTTCCTGGTACTATCTCTAGCCCTTCACAGCCCAGACTTGTGGAGACAACTGCCCTCCGCATAGCAAATGCTTCAAGAATCTTCAAACGGGTACCGCTGCCAATCTGCAACGGAGCTATAGCTACACTCGATGCAGCAAGATACGGTCGGACATCGGGTACTGTGCCGGTAACTGCAACCCCCGGCAGTTCGGCCAACCTGCGTACCTCTGGAGGTGGATTTCTACCCACGATCCGCCAGGTTGCACCTGGAACTTGCATCCGTATGAGAGGCCAACATTGTTGTGCAAAGAAGAGAACGCCCTGAATGTTTGGATAATAATCCATCGTACCCGTAAATATGACCTGGTTCGGTACTTCTTGCTCCATACCACTGGTATAAAACGTCTCGACATCGACTCCATTAGGCACAACTTCGATCACCTTCTCCGGCAGTAACTCCTTTAACACGAGACGCTCTCGCTCACTTGTCACCAGAACCGCGTCAGCCTTGCGACAACGCTCAATCTCACCTTGCTTGAGCAGGCGGCTCTCCTGCCAGTTATACCATTTACGCAGAGGCACTTTTTCTTGCGTATAGGTGCGCTCCAATAGCTCGTATTCGATATTATGCTGATCGATAATCGTCCTCATACCGATTGGGAGCCGATATCCGGCAGTCAGCGAGCTTTCAAAAAGCACAGTATCGTAATGGTCACAAGCGAGCATTGTATCTAAAGCTCCTTGCATTTCTTTCAGCATATACAGATTAAGAAGATATGACTTGCCACCGGCTATTCTCATCAACTGCTGCCACCGCTTTGTACGAGGAATCAGACCAGGAACCATGCGCACTGTGTGAGCCAGGTCTTTTAATAGAAAGAAATCAGCAACTGCTTCCATCTCGGCATGCTCAACCATAGCCAGCAGTGAGACTGTATGCTGACGGGCAAGAGCTTTCAGGAGATGGTAGTTACGTGCGTCGGCTCCCCCTGCCGGACGTGGCAAATGGGCGGATATCATGAGCAGTTTCATGAACAGGTTGCTCCTTTTTCTGATCCAATGCGGGTTTCTGGTCTAATTCAGGTAATTTCATCAGGATACCAACCAGTAATCCAAGATAGATAACATTGCGATAGAAGAAAAGTTGGTAATCGGCATATGCTACGATGACTTCCATAAAAGTGATGGCGACTATGTAGATTGCTACCAGTTGTAAATAACGGTCCTGGAGTCGGCGTATAATTATCCCCCCTCGCACGACGATAGTTCCAATGAGATTCCAGAATGCTAAAAAGCCAATTGGCCCAAGGCGCATCCAGACCCAGTAGATCGTGTTATGAGGGATATAGAGATAGTATGGGTCAAGTGACAAAATATTAGGTAGGGTAATAGGTTGAAGAAATTGTTTACCAAAACCCATGCCAAGCAAGGGATTTTGATGCTCGGTGAATTTGAGATCATAATTTTCAATTAAACGGTAGAGGTTGGATGCAGCATCTCTAGGGTCGGGATGAAAAAACGAGACAACGGCACGGGCAGGCTCACTGAAGCTTCCGCTAGAATGCCAAAATGCAGCGACATAGGCCCCTCCTAAGGCTACAAAGATGAGCATGCACGTCAGCAACCATTTGCGTGCCTGAGGTTTGACCATGAATATGAGTGCCCAGGCCACAGCCATACCCACCAGCAGAGCAATGTAGTCGGCACGCCGTTGGTTGGCAATCATGGCAATGAGTACACATGGCAGTACGAGCAGTGCTGTATAGAATTGCGGGCGGTAGCGATAGTGCAGACCAAAGAGCATGACGAGTAAGATCAAAGCCACAAAGAAGAACGACTCTTCATGTGCCATAATTTCGTTGTGACCTGTCAGACTAGCATGGAAGAGGATCAGGTAAATATAGAATCCCTGGAGGCCCTTGATAGCAGCCCCTATGATCAGCATCCAGAGGAAGTAACGAATATGCTGCTTTTGCGAAATGAGATTATAGGCTAAGATATAGGATACAAACGTATACCAGAATGGCCTGACTTCAAGCACGATAGTCTTAAAATCTCCACCGCTGGTCATTCCATGTATTACTCCTACGGCTACGCAGAGCAGGTAAAACATAAATGGCAGGAACAGTGGGCCTCCACGTAAGAGCCGTTGACGCTTGACAAGGTGATGGCAGACATATATCAATAAAATGAAGAGTAGGAGAAAACCGATAGGGCGTTCAACCAATCCGGTAAAACGTGGTGGCC
>WNFB01000052.1_pt1 | contig 70725 bp, 70 predicted proteins | sample 5400501 | NCBI WGS metagenome assembly WNFB01 (sample SAMN13153341, study PRJNA577476) | soil metagenome | isolation source: 200 cm saprolite under Douglas fir tree site 2 hole 1 | place: USA:California | collected 2015-04-18 | reverse complement strand
CCGGCGGATCAGCTCTTCATCATCGACCAACAAGACTCGAATACCCGCCAGGCTCACTTTCGTCGCCTGGGCCGGAGGGGGAGGAGCGGGGGGCGGGGGGGGCGGGGGGGGCGCGGGGGGCGGGGGGGCCGGCGCGCTAGCCGCTGGCACAGCTAGAACGGTTCCGGGCGCGCAGGGCAACCATACCAGAAAGCGCGCGCCACGCTCGGCATGCGCCACCAGCTCCAGCTCTCCTTCCGCCTCGCGGACCAGCTGGCGCGAGATGTAGAGGCCCAGTCCTGTCCCGCGGCGGCCTTTAGTGCTCGCAAACGGCCGGAACAGGCGTTGTACGATCTCCGCGCTCACGCCGGGCCCATTGTCCGTTACTGTGACGCAGACACGATCGCCGCCCCCGCCGCCCCCGCCGCCCTCGCTCACGAAGCTGTCGACGGTGAGACGGCGGGGCGGCTTGACTGCGCGCAGGGCATCGATGGCATTGCTCAACAGGTTCACCAGGACCTGCTCCAGCCGATTGGCGTCGCCGACGACCGCCGGCAGACCGGGGTCGAGCCGGCCTTCGATCGAGATCTCGTCGATGCTGAAGCGGTACGACACCAGGTCGATCGCGCTGCGTACGACGTCGTTCATGTTGACGGCGGCCGCGCGTTTCTCTCCGGCCCGGACGAAGCGCAGCAACCCGCGCAGCAGTTTGGCGGCCCGCTGGGCCTGCCGCAGGATGTTCTGCATTTCGCTGCGCTGCTCCGCGGGCAACTGCCCGTCCGACAGCCGCAGCTCGGCGTGGCTGGCGATCGCCATCAGCGGGTTATTCACTTCGTGGGCCACTCCGCCCAGCAGCTCGCCCGCCGCCGCAAACCGCCCCTGTTCTTCCGCGCGATCGCGCAGCACGCGGGTCATCTGATTGAAATGCGTGGTGACTTTGCCGAGCTCGTCGTCGCGCGCCACGGGGACCTGCGCGCTCAGATCACCGTCGGCGACCCGCTTGATTCCCTGCTCGAGGGCCGCGAGCGGCTTCCACATCCGACGGCGCAGAATCAGGAGGGCGATGGGAAGGAGGATCGCGCCGACAATTACGACGATGACGGCCGTCGAGCCGAGATTCCCCGTGAGCGCGAGTGTCAGCGCCGCGCCGTAAATCATCGCCGCGGCGACCGCGCCGACGATAAGGAGACGCAGGCTCGTCATGGAACCCAAAATGCAACTATTTCGGGTATCCGTGCCACTAGACGGAACCCTACAAGCGGTCTAATCTCCCCGTTCCCAAGAAAAACTCTTCACAACAACCAAGGTGCTGACGATGCGTCCAATTATGGTCCTTCTCGCGCTCGGCGTCCTCGCTTGTTCCAGTGCCAGTTCAGCGTCCTCCAAGCAGCAGCCGGCTCCGGCGTCCGGTCCCACCCATCAGGACACTGCGCGCGCCGGCGGCGGCCGCCAGGCGCCTTCTGATGGTCCGGCACCGAAGCCGTATAACCAGGTCATCACGTCGCAGGCGGTGACCGACTCCGGTGTGTTCATCATCCACCGCATCAGCGACAAGCTGTATTACGAGATCCCGCGCCGCATGTTGGGACGGGAGTTCATCCTCGTTGTGGACCGGCGCGGCACGATCCGGGGCGTGGGCTACGCGGGTGAGCAGATCGCCGCTCGCGCCGTGCGCTGGGACCGCTTTGGCAATCACGTCCTGCTCCGATTGATCAGCTACGCCATGCGAGCCGACTCCTTACTGCCGGTGGCTCGCGCGGTCGACCTCTCCAACACCGCGCCCATCATCAAAAGCTTCGACATCGCCGCCTGGAGTCCGAAGGATTCCAATGCCGTGATCGAGGTCAGTAGCCTGTTCACGACCGACGTCTCGGAGCTGAATGTGCGACAGCTGGGCGTGCGCGTGCGGCGCTTCGATCCGACACGCTCGTTCATCGAGCGCGCCAAGAGTTTCCCGATCAACGTGGAAATCACGGCGCTCCAGACGTTCGAAGTGGACTCCCTGCCGCCCGCGCCGGGTTCTCCGCCCGATCGCTCGCTGAACTCCATGACGATTCCGACGAATTTCTCGATGGTGCTGCTGCCGGACCACCCCATGATGCCGCGTCTCTGCGACAACCGCGTGGGATTCTTCACGGTGAGCTATGAGGATTACGGTTCCGAGAATGCCCGCGTGCCGACGCGCTGCTACATCACGCGCTGGCGGCTCGAGCCTAAGAATCCGAACGCCGCCGTCAGCGATCCGATCAAGCCGATCGTGTTCTACATCGACCCCGCGACGCCACCCAGATGGGTGCCGTGGATCATCAAAGGCGTGGAGGCGTGGGAGCCGGTGTTCCGGGCCGCCGGTTTTTCGCACGCCATCACCGCGAAGCCCGCGCCGACGCCGCAGGAAGATCCTGGCTTCGATCTCGACGACGCACGCTACTCCGCGATCCGCTGGCTGCCATCCACGATCGAGAATGCGTATGGCCCGCACGTCAGCGATCCGCGCACGGGCGAGATCCTGGAGTCGCACATCGGCTGGTTCCACAACATCACGAGTCTGCTGCAGGCGTGGTACTGGGTGCAGGCAGGCGCGGTCGATGCTCGCGCGCGGCACCTTCCGTTCCCCGACTCGGTGATGGGCAAGATGGTTGCGTATGTGGCGACGCATGAAGTCGGGCACACGCTTGGACTGCCGCACAACCAGCTCTCGTCCGGCTACTATCCCGTCGACTCGCTGCGCAGCGCGAGCTACACGCGCGCGAACGGCACGTCCTACTCGATCATGGACTACGCACGCAACAACTACGTCGCGCAGCCCGGTGATTCTGCCGAGCTGATGCCCAAGCTCGGGCCGTGGGACTATTACGCGATCGACTGGGGCTATCGCCGCATCCCCGGCGCCAATGGGCCCGAGGCGGAGCGGCCGGTGCTCGATTCGCTGGCGCGCCTGCAAGACGACCACCAGTGGCTGCGGTTCGGCAACCCCGACGGCATCGATCCGCGCACGGTGACCGAGGCACTCGGCGATGACCCCGTGAAGGCCACGCGGTTTGGCCTCGGTAATATCAAGCGTCTCGTGCCGATGCTGTTACCCGCCGCCACGACGGATAAGCTCGAGGACTACGAGCTGCTGAATGATTTGTATGACCGCTTGGTAGGGCAGTGGGGCCTCGAGATGAACCACGTCGCCGTCGTCATCGGCGGGGTGTGGCGGCACGAGAAGTATCCCGATCAGGCCGGTGTGATTCACACTCCGGTTCCGAAAGCCCGCCAGGCGGACGCGGTCCGGTTCTTGAATGAGGAAGCATTCAAGACGCCGGCGTATTTCCTCGACTCCGACGTGCTGCGGCGCGTTGAGCCGAGCGGATTCGTGGACCGCATTCGCGTCCGGCAAAGCGCGCTGCTAAACGCCTTGTTCCAGGATCAGCGGCTGGCGAGGCTGGCGGAGCAGGGGGCGACGCTTCCCGCCGGCACGGCCTACTCCCTGTCTGATCTGTTTGCGGACGTGCGCCGCGGCATCTTTTCGGAGCTCGAGTCGGCGCAGCCGTCCGTGGATGGGTACCGGCGCAACCTGCAGGAGGCGTTCGTGGATCAAATGGACCGCCTGATCAATACGCCGCTCGTGACGCTGCCGCCGCCGCAATTCGCGTTCTTCCCCGGCGTTACCGCGACCACACGGCCGACGGACGCCCGCGCGCTGGCGCGGTTCGAGCTGCAGGGCTTGCAGACCAGCCTTCGCGCTGCGGCTCCGAAGGCCCCCCCCGCTGATCGGATGACGCGAGCCCACTTTGTCGACCTCCAGGCGCGGATTGACCGCGTGCTGAATTCGCGCGAGCCGGGGGTGCCGCGATGAGACGGTTGAACGCTGGGACGTTCGAAATTTGGAATGTGAAGCGCGTGACGTGGTTGGCCACGCTCACACTTTCCCTCGTTCCAACATTCCAACTTTCCGCCCAGTCCTTCGAGCAGCGTCTCATCGCCATCCCCGACACGGCGAGCGTGCGGCAGATGTCCCGCGACCTCTCCGCCGTACCGCACATGGCGGGTACGCCCGCACAGGCCGCGACGCGAGACTACGTCCTCGAGCACCTGCGGTCGTGGGGCGTCGATGCGTGGAGCAAGGAGTACACGGTCTATATCCCGCAGCCGGAGGTCGTCGCCGCCTGGGTCATTCCAGGTCCGCACGCCAAGGCGGCTGAGCTCTCTTTGCCGGAGCCGGGGAAGGGACCGCAAGTCCCGCCGTTCAATGGTTACACGGGGGACGGTGACGTCACCGCCGAAGTCGTCTACGTCAACTACGGGCTGATCGAAGACTACAAGACGCTCGATTCGTTGGGTATCAGCGTGCGCGGCAAGATCGCGATCGCGCGCTATGGCCGCTCGTTCCGCGGCATCAAGGCGCGCGAGGCGCAGAAGCGCGGCGCCGTGGGCCTGATCGTTTACTCGGATCCTCAGGACGACGGATACTTCCGCGGCGACGTCTACCCGAAGGGTCCCATGCGTCCCGCCGGCGGAATCCAGCGCGGCAGCATGATGAATGGGAATGGCGATCCGACGACCCCGGGATGGGCCTCGATCGAAGGCGCCCGGCGGCTCCCAGAGGATTCGCTCGACGTCCCGAGCATTCCGATCATTCCGATGAGCTACGGCAACGCCCGTCGCCTCCTCGAGCCAATGGAAGGGCCATCCGTCCCGCAGACCTGGGAGGGCGCGCTGCCGTTCCGTTATCACGTCGGCCCGGGGCCGGTGCGCGCGCGGCTGCGCGTGAAGACCGAGCGCGGAACGCGGGGGGGCGGCTTCCACAAGATCTGGAACACGGTTGGCATGATTCGCGGGGCGCGGTGGCCTGATGAGTGGGTGGTGGTCGGCGGCCATCGCGACGCCTGGGGCCCGGGCGCCCGCGACAACGTCAGCGGCACGGTGACCGTGTTGGAAACGGCGCGTGCGTTCGCGACGCTCGCACACCAGGGATTACCGCCCGCGCGCACGCTCGTCTTCTGCACCTGGGACGCCGAGGAGTGGGGCCTCATTGGGTCGACAGAGTGGGTGGAGGAGCTCGAGGATTCGCTGCGGGCTCATGTCGTGGCGTATATCAACGAAGACGGTACCTTCTCGGGGCCGACGTTCAGCGGTGCCGGATCACCCTCGCTCAAGCCGTTATTTCGCTCCGCAAGCCAGGTCGTTCCCGATCCCGTCGGGCCCGGCACTGTGTACGACGTGTGGCTCAAGGCGCACAAGGGCGACACGACGACGCTGACCTTCGGGAATCTGGGCGGCGGATCTGATTTCGCCGGCTTCTATCATCACCTCGGCATTCCAGCGGGAGGGATCGGGTTCGACGGTCCCGACGGCATCTATCACTCGATGTACGACTCGTACGACTGGATGACGCGGTTCGGCGATCCCAGCTACAAAGTCCATCGCGCCGGCGCCCAGCTCGTCGGGGTGATTCTCGCGCGCCTCGCCAACAGCGACCTGGTGCCGCTCGACTACGCAGCCTTCGGCACGGAGCTGAGCACGCTGGTCACGCAGCTCGATTCCGGAATTGCGCGGAAACAGTGGACCGCGAGCGTGAGCACACAACCATTAAAGGACGCGCTGGATCGCCTTACCGCGGTCGCGCGCGCCTTCGCTGCGGCACGCGACAGCGCGCTCCGCCGGTCGGGAGGCGTGGATACGGTGCGCGCACAGCGCGTCAATCACGGGCTGATGCAGGTCGAGCGGCGCCTCACGCGGCCCGCAGGCCTCGTCACGCGTCCCTGGTTCCGGAGCCTGCAGTTCGCGGCGGACGTCGACAACGGCTACGCGACGATGGCGTTCCCCACGGTCAATGAAGCGATTCGCTATGCCGATGCCGCGACTGCCAATCGTGAGTTGGCCGATCTCGTGACCCGCGTGGACCAGGCGCGCGCCGCGCTAGTGGAAGCCGCCGCCGCATTGCGGTAGATTCGTTAGGCGGGAAGGGGGGGAGGGGAGACCGTATGACGGATGGCAGCAGCCGCACTCGCATCATCACGTATTACGCGATTTGGGCCACGATCTGCGCCGCCGTGGCCGGCTTTGTCGTCGCGCTCATCCACACCTGGTTCTTCAGCTACCATCCCGGCCGCTCCGCCGCCATCGAGACGCTCTTCAGCGGTACCGTTGCAGCAGTGGGCATCGCGTCGGCCCAGGGCGCGGTGGCGCTCGCGACAGCGAGCCTGCTCGGCCAGGTGGGCCGCTCGCTGCAATACACGTTGCTGCTCGGTCTGGTTCTGGGATTGTTTGATTTCGTGATGTACATCGTGCAGATGACGATACCGGCGACTGAGCTTGGCTGGATACCCGATGTGGCGATTCTCGTGGCGGCGAGCGCCCTGATCACCGTGGCGGGATCGAGGAGCCTTACAACTTCGGCAGTGTGATGCCTTTCTGCGCCTGATATTTCCCTTTCTTGTCCTTGTAAGAAGTCTCGCACTCATCTCCTTCATCGGCCGTAAAGAACAACACCTGCGCGATTCCCTCGTTGGCGTAGATCTTGGCCGGTAGCGGCGTGGTGTTTGAGATTTCGAGCGTCACATAGCCTTCCCACTCCGGCTCGAACGGCGTCACGTTGACGATGATGCCGCAGCGGGCGTAGGTGCTCTTGCCCACACAAATCGTCAACGCGTTCCGTGGAATCCGGAAATACTCGACCGACATCGCAAGCGCGAAGGAGTTCGGCGGAACGATGCAGACCTCGCCGGTGAATTCGACGAAGGATTTGTGATCGAAGTGCTTAGGATCGACGACGGCGGACAACGCATTTGTGAAAATCTTGAACTCCGGTGCGACCCGCATGTCGTAGCCGTACGACGAGACACCGTACGAGATCACGCCGTCGCGCACCTGTCGGTCGGCGAATGGCTCGATCATGCGGAGTTCCTTCGCCATGCGCCGAATCCAGCGATCGGATTTGATGGACATGGGGGCGCAATGTAATGGTGGCGTCGTCACTTACGCCACTCGATTCGGTTGACAACACTCTGGGCGGGGAATAGCTTCCAGCAACCACTAGTGAATTTTTTCACGAGCTAGGATGCAGCCCTACATCCCCCTCCTGATGTTAGTGGGCCTGGCCATTGTCGCCGCTACGACGATGATCGTGGCGTCTCATTTCCTGGGTCCCCGCCGGCCGACCGACGTGAAGGAACGGCCTTACGAGAGCGGCATGCCACCGTTGGGCAACGCGCACGAACGTTTTTCCGTCAAGTTTTACCTCGTCGCCGTCTTGTTCATCCTGTTCGATATCGAGACTGTCTTTCTCATCCCGTGGGCAACGATCTTTCTAGGGAACGGCAGCGTGTCGACCGGATTCCTGCTGGTTGAAATGCTGGTGTTCCTGCTCATTCTCTTTGTGGGATACATCTACGTCTGGAAACGCGGCGCTTTTCAGTGGGACTGAGATGAAACGAGTGGGAGAGGTTCAAAGCTCGAACTATCTGCTCGCCAAGTTCCACGATCTCGTGGACTGGGCGGTGAACTCGTCGCGCGCCAATTCATTGTGGCCGATGCCGTTCGGCACGGCGTGCTGCGCCATCGAATTCATGGCGACGGCGGCCAGCCGGTTCGATTTTGCGCGCTTCGGCATGGAGCGCCAGGCGTTTTCGCCGCGTCAGGCCGACGTCCTGATCTGCGCCGGGCGGCTGCCCTTCAAGCTCGCCCCGGTGATCCGGCGCATCTACGATCAAATGCCGCAACCCAAGTGGGTCATTTCGATGGGGGCCTGCGCCTCGACCGGCGGCATCTTCGACAATTACTCGATGGTGCAGGGGATCGATACGATCGTGCCGGTCGACGTCTACGTGCCCGGCTGCCCGCCGCGTCCCGAAGGCCTGCTGTACGGCATTCTCCTGCTGCACAAGAAGATCAAGGGCGAGTCGCTCTTCGACGCCGTGCGGCGCCGCGACGAGCAACCGCTCGATGAGAAGGGTCTGCGGCTACCACCCGAGACGATCGACGAGATCTCCGAGCCGTTCGGCAATTCCGTCCACCAGTTTCGTTCTTCGTGATTCCCGGCGCTTTGCGCGAAGCGGTCGCGCGCGACGGCGAGACGATTGTCCACGTCCCGCGCGAGCGGCTGCTCGAGGTGATGACCTGGCTCAAGCAGACGCCGGGGCAGGAGTTCGATTATCTCGTGGACGTCACGGCGGTCGAATACCGCGACCGCGAACGCGCCCTCGAAATCGTCTACTTCCTGCGTTCCTTGAAGCGACGTATGGACCTTCGGGTCAAAGTCGAGCTCGATCCTGCCGAGGAGCTCTGGGTCGACTCGGTGTGGGAGCTCTGGCACGGCGCCGATTGGCTCGAGCGGGAAGTGTTCGACATGTTCGGCGTCACGTTCCGCGGCCACCCCGATCTGCGCCGCATCCTGATGTGGGAGACCTACGCCGAAGGCTATCCCCTCCGGAAGAGCTTCCCGCTCCGCGGCCGTTTCTCGCGGGCGGAGCAGGTCCGCCAGGCGCTGAACGCGAATCCCGAAGCGCACTATTCGCTCGAAGAGCTGTCGATCGCGGACGCCGGGGGCGACTTGCCGGATGAGATGCGTGACCGCCTGCGCCGCGGCGAGCGCGGCGTGATTCCGGAGCCGCCGAGTCCATGAGTAAGCGTACTGTCGAGCTCGAGCTAGCCACGCCAGGCGTGGACACCGCAGGGCGTCCGCAGCGCGTCCCGCTCACCGCCGACGCGGAGCCCGACCTTGGCGCCGAGCACATGCTCGTCAACATCGGCCCGCAGCACCCGGCCACGCACGGGGTGTTGCGGCTGGTCGTGGAGCTCGACGGCGAGACCGTGGTGCGCTGCATCCCGCACGTCGGCTATCTCCACTCCGGGTTCGAGAAGCTGGGCGAGTACCGCCACTACAACCAGATCATCCCGCTCACCGACCGCACCGACTACCTGTCGCCGATGGCGAATAACGTCGGCTTCGCGCTGGCGGCGGAGACGCTGATGGGAATCGAGATCACCCCCCGTTGCACGGTGCTGCGCGTGATCGCCTGCGAAATGAGCCGCATCATCTCGCACATGGTCTGGCTTGGCACCACGTCGATTGACCTCGGCGCCTTCACGCCGTTCCTGTGGGCGTTCCAGGAACGCGAGCGGATCTACGATCTCCAGGAGATGTGGACCGGCGCGCGCCTCACGACCAGCGTGACGCGCGTCGGTGGGCTGATGGCGGATATTCCTGATCGCTTCGTCGAAACGCTGCGCGAGTTTACGCAAACATTCCCGAAGACCCTCGGCGAGATCGATCGCGTGCTGACGCGCAACGCGGTCTGGGTGGGACGCACGCAGAACGTCGGCGCACTCACCGCTGCCGAAGCGACCAATTATTCGCTCTCGGGGCCGATGCTGCGGGCCAGCGGTGTCGCGTACGACGTCCGCAAAGACAAGCCGTATCTCGGCTACGAGACGTACGACTTCGACGTCCCGGTCGGCGAGCACGGCGATGTCTACGACCGGTATCTCGTGAGGCTCGAGGAGTGCTATCAGTCGAACCGCATTCTTCAGCAAGCGGTCGACCGCCTGCCCGACGGCCCGATCAACGTCGACGATCCGCGCGTGATTCTGCCGTCCAAGACTCGCGCCATGAGCGACATGGAAGCGATGATTTTCCACTTCAAGCAGGTCATGGAAGGCGTGAAGGCGCCGGTGGGTGAAGCCTACGTGGGAATCGAAAACCCCAAGGGCGAGCTCGGCAACTATCTCGTGTCCGACGGAACGGCGAAGCCGGTCCGCTGGCGCATTCGGCCGCCGTCCTTCATCAATCTGTCGGCGCTGCCGAAGATGGCTGAGGGCCATCTCCTCTCCGACTTGATCGCAATCAACGCCTCCGTGGACATCGTGATGGGCGAGGTCGATCGATGACGGTGCTGGAGGACTATCAACCCATCTTCACCGGGAAGACGCTCGACGAGCTGCACAGCATCCTGGCGCGCTACCCCAACAAGCAGGCTGCCTTACTGCCGGCGTTGTGGATCGCGCAACGCGAGCGCGGCTGGATCTCGGATCGAACGATGGCCGAGGTGGCTGAAGTGCTCGGCGTGACGCCGGCGTATGTGAAGGGCGTCGTCACGTTCTACACGATGTACCACCAGCACCCGGTCGGCAAAAACTTCGTGCAGGTTTGCACGACCTCTCCGTGCAACATCTGTGGCGCCGAAGGGGTCGTGAAGGCTCTGCTCGAGCAGACAGGCGCGGGGGATGCCGGCGCCACGAGTCCCGACGGCAAGTGGACAATCGTTGAGGTCGAATGCTTAGGCGCGTGTGGATTCGCCACACCCATCCTGGTAAATGATGACTTCCTGGAGAGTGTCACCCCAGAGAAGGTCCCCGATATCGTCAGGAAGTATCGCTGATGGGGTTTCCGCATAAATCCCATCCGAAGGAGACTGTCGTTCTCTCGCAGTACTTCGGCGACGCCGACGCTCGCACCTATAAAGGATGGACCAAGCGCGGCGGCTACGAGGCGCTCGCGCGGGCACTCAAGACCGATCCTGTCGCCGTCACGGACATCGTCAAGGAATCGGGACTGCGGGGACGAGGCGGGGCCGGATTCCCGACGGGCCTGAAGTGGTCGTTCATGCCGAAGGAGAAGAAGAGGCCGCACTACCTCTGCGTGAACGCCGACGAGTCGGAGCCGGGCACTTTCAAGGATCGCGAGATCATGCGGTGGACGCCGCACGCGTTGCTCGAGGGGACGGCGATCGCGGCGCACGCGATCCGCGCCGAGGTCGCGTACATCTACATCCGCGGCGAGTTCACCGAGCCGTGGACGATCATGGAGCAGGCGCTCGCCGAGGCGAACGCGGCAGGCGTTTTCGGCACCATCAAGGTCTATCTCCATCGCGGCGCCGGCGCGTACATCTGCGGCGAGGAAACCGCGCTGATGAATTCGATCGAAGGCAAGCGCGGTAACCCCCGGATCAAGCCGCCGTTCCCCGCCGCCGCTGGACTCTTTGGCCTGCCGACGACGATCAACAACGTCGAGACGCTGGCGGCGGTGCCGCATATCCTCACGCGCGGCGCGGCCTGGTACAAAAGCCTCTGTCTCTCGAATCCGAAGAGCACCGGAACCAAGCTGTTTTCCGTCTGCGGCCACGTGCAGCGGCCCGGCAATTACGAAGTGACGCTGGGGTTCCCGCTCAAGGACCTGATCTACGACATGTGTGGTGGCCCGCCGGCGGGTCGCACGCTCAAGGCATGCATTCCCGGCGGCTCGTCGGTTCCGATTCTGACGCGTGAGGAAACCGAATCCTGTCTGCTCGACTACGAAGGCGTGGTCGAGCGCGGCTCGATGCTCGGCTCGGGCGGAGTGATCGTATTCGATGACTCCGCCGACATGGTCTACCAGATCATGCGCCTGGCGAAGTTTTATGCGCACGAGTCGTGTGCGCAGTGCACGCAATGCCGGGAAGGCACCGCGTGGACGACGAAGATCCTCGAGCGGATCCTGGCGGGGCAGGGGAAGCCGAAAGACCTGGATCTGCTGCTCGATCTCGCGGAGAACATGACGGGCAAGACGATCTGCGTGTTGTCCGATTCGTGCGCCGCGCCGGTCGTCAGTGGCATCAAGAAGTTCCGCGCCGAATTCGAAGCCTATTTGGCGGGCAAACGACAACCAGTCATGGTTGGTTAATGGCTGACGGCATGATCAACCTCACGATCGACGGCGCCCCCGTCAGCGTGCCGCCCGGGACGCTCGTCATTGAAGCGGCGAAGCAGGCGGGCGTCCTCGTTCCCCACTACTGCTACCATCCCGGCTTGGCGGTCGCGGGCGTATGCCGCATGTGCCTGGTCGAGATCGAGAAGGCGCCCAAGCTCCAGATCGCCTGCGCCACGACGGTCGCTGAAGGAATGGTTGTGAAGACGCAAGGCCTGGCGGCGAAGAGCGCGCGTCAAAGCGTCCTCGAATTCCTGCTCATCAATCATCCGCTCGACTGCCCCATCTGCGATCAGGCGGGCGAATGCGAGCTGCAGGACTTCGTCTTCCAGGAAGGACGCCAGGGCACACGCTACGCCGAGTACGCCAAGCGGTTCAATCCCGTCGAGGATTTCGGACCCGATGTCCTCTACGTGCCCAACCGCTGCATCCTCTGCACGCGCTGCGTCCGCTTCATGGAGGACGTCGCGCAAGAGCCGGTGCTCAACGTGTCCGAACGCGGCGACCGTGCGTTCATCGGCATTCATCCCGAAGCGCGACTCGACCACCCGTGGGCGGGGAACGTCGTGGACCTCTGTCCCGTTGGCTCGCTGCTCTCGAAGGATTTCCTGCACAAGGCGCGCGCCTGGGAGCTCGACAAGACGGCATCGATCTGCACCGGGTGTTCCCAGGGCTGCAGCACCACCCTCGACACGCGCGATGACGTCGTGGTGCGCGTGCGCCCGCGGCCGAATCTCGAGATCAATCGCTACTTCATCTGCGATCACGGCCGGATGCATTATCGCTGGATGAATCGCGGCGACCGGATCGAAGCGCCGCTGGTCCGTCGCGATGGCGAGCTCCAGGCCACGGACTGGGACGAAGCGTTCGACCGCGTCGTCGGCATCCTGCGCGGCGCCGCGGAAGGCAGGAAGGCCGTGGCATTGGTGTCGCCCGGCGCATCGTCCGAGGCGCTCGCCGAAGCAAAGCGGTTGCTGTCCGGATTCTCGTGGACAGGGGCCTTCCAGGTCGTCATGGGCGAGGAAGCCCCGCTGGCGGGGGTACCGAACCTCGCCCTTCGTGCCGAGCGGGCACCCAACGCGAAAGGCGCCGAGAATCTGGGCTACACCCGGAACTATGCGGCGGCCATTGCCGCGGCGAAGACGGCAGCCGTGGTGCTCGTGCTCGACGATCCCGACTGCGCGGTCGAGACCGACGGCGCGCTCCTCTACCTGGGGACGGTGCTCGCCGGCGACGCGCCCTGCCGGCGCGCGGACGTCGTCTTGCCCATCGCGAACGTCGCCGAGGAAGAAGGGACCTTCGTCAATCGCGATGGGCGCGAGCAGCGGTACTATCAGGCGAAGCCGGCGCCGGGGATGGCGCAACCGGCGGCGTGGGTGCTCGGGCAACTGGTCGACGCCATGGGTCTCGCGGGAGCGACGCGATGACGTTCTTCATCATCTCGTCCGCGATCAAGGTGTTCGCCGTATTCAACCTGATCATGGTCGGCGTGGCGCTTCTGACACTCATCGAGCGACGCGTGTGCGCCTGGATGCAGGATCGACTGGGGCCGAACCGCGTGGGCCCGCAGGGCATCCTCCAACCCGCAGCGGATGGCCTCAAAAATTTCCTCAAAGAAGAGACGTCACCGGCGATGGCCGACAAGGTGCTGTTTACGCTCGCACCCATTGTGTCGTTCGTGCCGGCGCTGCTCACGTTCGCGGTCATCCCCTTCGCGGCGCCGCTGCCCACGCGGTGGGGCGTCGTCCCCATGGTCGTGGCCGATCTGCCCGTCGGCTTCCTCTATATCCTCGCGATCAGCTCATTGGGCGTGTACGGGATCGTGCTGGCGGGATGGTCGTCGAACAACAAGTACGCGCTGCTCGGCGGACTGCGGGCCTCGGCGCAGATGATCTCCTACGAGATCGCGCTCGGCATGAGCACCGTCGCCGTGCTGCTCCTCGCGGGCAACGTCACCCTCTCGCAGGTGATCGCGCAGCAGCAGCAGAGCCTCTGGTTCGTCCTGCCGCTCACGATCGCCTTCCTGATCTTCTTCATCAGCGCGTTCGCCGAGACCAACCGTCTGCCGTTCGATCTCCCCGAAGCCGAAGGCGAGTTGATCGCCGGTTACCACACCGAATACAGCGCGATGAAGTTCTCGATGTTCTACATCGCCGAATACTCGAACATGGTGACCGCGTCGGCGCTGATGGCGACGTTGTTCTTTGGCGGATGGGACATCCCGTTCACAAACTGGGATTCGACGGGCGATCCGAGCGTCCTGAAAACATTGGCCACACTTCTCGTCTTCGGTTTCAAGACCTTCGTCTTCCTCTTTACATACATCTGGGTTCGCTGGACCCTGCCGCGCTTCCGCTATGACCAGCTGATGGCGCTGGGCTGGAAAGTGTTGCTGCCACTCGCGCTGCTCTACATCACGGTGCTCGCCGTGGCGATCTGGTTCGTGCGCGTGCAGCTGGGATGGGACTACGGGACCCGCCTGGCGCTCCTGCTGTTCGGTCTCAACGTCGTGCTGCTCGTGCCACTCGTCTGGTGGCTCGATCGCGGCCGCCTCATCTCAGGCTCCATGCCGCAGGAGACGGCCTGATGCCGATCGGCGTGAAGGTGATGAAACGGCCGACGCAACAGACGTCCTACCTGCGCGCCACGCTCAAAGGCATGGCCCTCACGTTCAGCCATCTGCTGCGCCCCAAAGTGACGATGCAGTACCCGGAGGAGAAGTCGTCCAAGGACTGGACCTTGTCCTCGCGCTGGCGCGGGACACATCGCATGCTCACCGACGAGCAGGGTCGAGCGAAGTGCGTGGCGTGCGGTCTGTGCCCGCAGATCTGTCCCGCGAACTGCATCAAGCTGGTGCCGGGCGAAGACGAAGAGGGCAACCGCTATCCGCTGATCTACGAGATCGACGAATTCCGCTGCGTGTTCTGCGGCTACTGCCAGGAAGTGTGTCCCGAGGAAGCCATCCACGTCGGCGTGCATTACGAGAACTCCGAGTACACGCGCGACCGCTTCGTCTACGATCTCGAGCGCCTGAGCGCACAGACGCATCCGGTGTCGACGCTGTGGGATCCGTCGGACCCGAAGGGCGAGTAGTGACTCTCACCGTCTTCTGGATCTTCGGCGTCATTGCGATGGGGAGCGCCCTGCTGTGCATCACGCGCCGGAATCCGGTGGTGTGCGCACTGTGGCTCGTGGTCACGCTGTTCGCCCTGGCCGCGATGTACGTGATGCTCGACGCCCAGTTCATCGCGGCGTTGCAGGTGCTCGTCTACGCGGGCGCGATCATGGTGCTGTTCCTGTTCGTGATCATGCTGCTGAACCTCGGGCGTCCCGGCCCCACCGACATCAAGGGACCCGTCGGCCTCCTGCTGGCGGCGGTCCTGGCAGGAACCTTGCTCTTCCAGCTGCGCGTGCTCGGTGGGGCGCAAGCGCTCCCGCCCAGCGCCATCCAGCTGCCACCCGGCAGCCTCGCCGCCATACAGGCGCGCCAGGGGATCGTCGGCGCCGTCGCAGGCCCGCTGTTCGACACGTATCTCGTGCCGTTCGAGATCGCGAGCGTGCTGTTGCTCGCCGCGATCGTGGGCGCGGTCGTGCTCGCGAAACGGAAGCTGTAGATGCTGCTCAGCCCGGCGCTCGCGATCTCCGCGGTGCTCTTCACGCTCGGCGTCGCCGGCGTCCTGCTGCGCCGCAATGCGATCGTGATCTTCATGTGCGTCGAGCTGATGCTCAACGCCGTCAATCTGACGTTCGTCGCGCTCGCGCAGCCGCTGGGGATCGGCGGGCAGGTATTCGTGTTCTTCGTGATGGCGGTGGCCGCCGCCGAGGCCGCCGTGGGCCTCGCGATCATTCTCGCCGTCTATCGCCACAAGCAATCGGTCAGCCTGCAGAACATGAATCTGCTCAGGGACTGACGTGACCGGCACAGCCGTCGATCTCATTTGGCTCGCGCCGGCGTTAGCCCTCCTCGGCTTCGTGCTGAACGGCGCGCTGGCGCTCGCCCGCCCGGCACTAAAGACGGCGGTGTCGATCATCGGCGTCGGCGTGCTGCTCGGCGCGTTTGCGATCGGTATCGCGGTCTTCCGCTCATTTGTCGGCCTGCACACGGACGCGCCGGTCGTATTCCAGTACTGGTCCTGGATTCCGGTCGGCAGTCTCCAGGTCAATGTGGGCTTCCAGGTGGACCAGCTCTCGACGGTGATGCTGCTGATCGTCACCGGCGTCGGATCGCTGATCCACGTTTTCAGCGTCGGCTACATGAAGGAAGATCCGGGGTACGCGCGCTACTTCGCGTACCTCAATCTGTTCGTGTTCTTCATGCTGCTGCTCGTCCTCGGCTCGAGCTTCCCGGTCATGTTCGTCGGCTGGGAGGGCGTCGGGCTGTGCAGCTATCTCTTGATCGGCTTCTGGTTCAGCGACAAGGTCAACGCGGATGCCGGCCGCAAGGCATTCATCATGAACCGGATCGGCGACTTTGGCTTCATGGTCGCGATGTTCATGATCTTCTGGTCCACCGGCTCTCTCGATTTCGGCACGGTGTTCGCGCACGCGCCTACGGCATTCGTCGCGGGCGGCGGCGCGATCACGGCGATCACGCTGTTCCTGTTCCTCGGATGCACCGGGAAGTCGGCGCAGATCCCGCTGTACACCTGGCTTCCCGATGCAATGGCTGGACCGACCCCGGTCTCCGCGCTGATCCATGCGGCGACGATGGTGACGGCCGGCGTCTATCTCGTCGCGCGCTGCAATCTGCTGTTCGCGATGGCCCCCGTGTCCGGAGCCGTGGTCGCCGGCATCGGCGCGCTCACCGCCTTGTTCGCCGCGACGATCGCGCTGAAGCAATGGGACATCAAGCGCGTGCTCGCGTACTCCACGATCTCGCAGCTCGGCTACATGTTCGTCGCGGTCGGCACCGGGGGGGGCGCGATCAGCGCGGGAATTTTCCATCTCGCGACACACGCCTTCTTCAAGGCGCTGCTGTTCCTCGGATCGGGCAGTGTGATCTTCGCGATGCATCGCGCCTACCACGCGTCTCACTCGCACGAAGACGCCCAGGATATGCGCAACATGGGTGGACTCGCGCGCTCCATGCCGTGGACGACGACGCTGATGTGGATCGCGACGCTGGCGATCGCCGGCGTCCCGCCGCTGTCGGGATTCTTCTCGAAAGATGCGATCCTCGCCGCGGCGTTCGCGCGCGGCACGACGCAGCCGGTGTGGCTCGTCTTCTGGGGACTGGGACTCGCAACGGCGCTGCTGACCGCGTTCTACATGACACGGCTGATGCTGTACACCTTCCACGGCCCTAATCGCACCGGGGAGGAGGAACGCCCGCACCTTTCCGAGGCGCCCTGGATCATGACCGCGCCGCTGCTCGTGCTCGGATTGCTTTCACTTGCCGGCGGTCTGCTGAATGTGCCGGAGCTGTATCACGGCAACGCCTGGCTGCATCACTGGCTCGAGCCGATCGGCCGGTCGAGTGCGGCGTTAATACCCGAGACGCATCTCGCCAGCAACACCGAATGGATCCTCGTCGGGATAGCCGTTGCGGCCGCCGCGATCGGAATCGTCGGCGCCTGGCGACTGCTGAACTTGGAGACCCTCGTCCCTGCACGCAGTGCGCCGCCGGAGCGCGGGTTCGCGCGCGTGTTGCGAAACAAGTGGTACGTAGATGAGATCTACGACGCACTGATCGTGCGACCCCTCGTGTGGCTGTCGCGCGAAGTCCTGTGGAAGCGGATCGATCAACAAGTGATTGACGGCGCGCTGGTCAATGGCGCGGCGCGCGGCACGCGCGCCGTCGGTTGGGCAAATCGTTGGCTGCAGACGGGGCAGGTGGGCATCTACGTCGCCGTGTTTCTCGTCGGTGTGCTGCTCGTCCTCTGGCGGGCCATGAGCTGATGTACGCGACCTGGGTGCTCACCGCGCTGCTCGCGTGGCCGCTCATCGCCGGCGCGATCGTCATGCTCGTTCCCAGCAGAATGGCGAAGTACGTGGCGCTGGTGGCCAGCCTGATCGAGTTTGCCATCTCCGTTCCGCTGTGGTGGACGTTCATTCCCGGCACCGGCATGCAGCTCGTCGCCGAACACGCGTGGATCACCGCGTGGGGCATTCGCTACACGGTGGGCGTGGACGGGATTTCGCTCTTTCTGGTGCTCCTCACCACGTTCCTGATGCCGCTCTCGATTCTCGGCAGCTGGAGCTACATCACCAAGCGCGAAAACGGCTTCTATGCGCTGCTGCTGGTGCTGACCACGGGCATGATCGGTGTGTTCGTCGCGCTCGACCTCTTCCTCTTCTACGTGATGTGGGAAGTGATGCTCATCCCGATGTATTTCATCATCGGGGTGTGGGGCGGCGACAACCGGTTGTATGCGGCGATCAAGTTCTTCATTTATACGTTCTTCGGCTCGCTGCTCATGCTCGTGGCGATTCTCGTTCTCTACCTCCACGCGGGCCGCGAGACGGGCGTGTATTCATTCGGCTACATGCATCTGCTGAGTCATGTCGCCACGCTCGGCAGCATCGCATGGTGGCTGTTCGCGGCGTTCTTCCTCGCCTTCGCCATCAAGGTGCCGCTCTTCCCGCTGCACACCTGGCTTCCCGACGCGCACGTCGAAGCGCCGACGGCGGGCTCCGTGATCCTTGCGGGCATCCTGCTCAAGATGGGGACGTACGGCTTCCTGCGATTCGCGCTGCCATTCTTCCCGACGGTCGCACTCAATCAGAACGTGCAGCTCGTCATCGTCATCCTGTCGCTGATCGGGATCATCTATGGCGGCCTGGTGGCGATGGTGCAGCCCGACTTCAAAAAGCTGATCGCGTATTCGTCAGTCGCCCACCTCGGTTTCGTGATGCTCGGTATCTGGGCCCTGACGCTGCAGAGTGTGCAAGGTGCGCTGCTGATCATGATCAATCACGGAATCTCGACGGGCGCGCTGTTCTTCCTGGTCGGCATGATTTACGAGCGCCGGCACAGCCGGCTGATTGAAGCGTACGGCGGTATCGCGCGCGTCGTACCCCTGTTCGCCGCGATTCTCACGGTCGTCTCACTCTCCTCGATCGCGCTGCCCGGGACGAACGGCTTCGTGGGGGAATTCCTGGTGCTCCTGGGGGCGTTCCGTACCTATCCCGTCGCCGCTACCATCGCAACGACCGGAGTGATCGTCGCGGCCGCTTATCTCCTGACTGCGCTGCAACGCGTGATCTTCAATCCGCTCACCAGTCATGAGAACGAAAAACTGACCGATCTCACGCCACGCGAGCTGGCGGTGCTCGTGCCCCTGCTCGTGTGCATCCTCTGGGTCGGCATCTATCCGAAGCCATTCCTGCGGCGCATGGAGCCGTCAGCGCGCGCGTTGATTCAGCAAGTCCGCCCGGGCCTCGTGCAGGGCGACGCGCCGTGAAGCTCGATCCCTCGCTGTACGGCGATTTATTGGTCGCCTTGCTCCCCGAGCTCGTGCTCACGGGCTGGGCGCTCGTGTTGTTGCTCTTCGTCGCCTGGCGTCATCGCACTGCCCGCGATCTCCGCATCGCCGGCTGGCTCACACTCGTGGCGCTCGCTTCGACCGCCGTGGTGGTGTGGTGGCTGTGGTGGAACCACACCGAGATCGCGGGACTCGCGTCGATGGTTGCCGCTGACGATTTCCGCTGGGTCGCAGACTGGGTGTTCCTCGGCGCAGCCGGCTTGACCGTACTCATCTCGTTTACCTATCTCGAGCGCGAGCAGCTGCTCGCGCCCGAATACTATGTGCTGCTCGTCTTCGCCACCCTCGGCATGATGATCATGGCGGCCGGCGCCGACCTGATGGTCATCTTCCTCGGTCTCGAGCTGATGTCCGTCGCGGTGTACGTGCTGGCTGGTTTCGACCGCCGGCGCGCTCGCTCGGCCGAAGCGGCGCTGAAATACTTCCTGCTTGGTGCCTTTGCGTCCGGATTTTTGCTCTACGGTATCGCGCTCGTGTACGGCGCAACGGGAACGACGAATGTCGGGCTGATCGGCGTCCAGGTAGGCCTGAGTCAACGCAGCGTGATGCTGCTGGCCGGACTGGCCTTGCTGATCGTCGGCTTCGGATTCAAGGTCGCGGCCGTGCCGTTCCACATGTGGGCGCCGGACGTGTACGACGGCGCACCGACGCCGGTCACGGCGTTCATGGCGACCGGCGTCAAAGCCGCTGCGTTCGCGGCGCTGTTCCGCGTGCTGCTGGAAGGATTCGCCGGCGTAGGCGTCTGGCACGACATCGTCTGGTGGCTGGCAGTGATCACGATGATCGGCGGCAATCTGTTCGCGCTGGGGCAGCGCTCGCTCAAGCGGATGCTCGCCTACTCGTCCGTCGCGCACGCAGGGTATCTGCTGGTCGCCGTGGCCGCGGGTGGCACCACAGGAACCAGCGCGTTTCTCGTGTACATCGTCGCGTACACGCTGATGTCCGTGGGCGCGTTCGCGCTGCTCGCCGCCAAAGGACGCGGCGGCGAGAGTGACGTCCTGATCGATGATCTTGCCGGATTGAGCGCACGCCGGCCCTGGCTCGCGTTCGCACTCGCGGTCTGCATGCTGTCCCTGCTCGGCTTTCCCGGCACCGCGGGCTTCATCGGCAAATGGTACATCCTGATCGCCGCGACGAACGCCGGGCAAAACGTTCTCGCCGCCATTCTCGTCCTCACCAGCGTGGTGTCGGCGGGGTACTATCTTCCCGTCATCATGGCGATGTACATGAAGCCGGAGCCCAGCGAGTCGGCGCACGTCGACGTGCGGCTGGGCAGATGGGGCGGCGCCGCGGTCGCGGTGGTGGTCTCCGCGATTCTGCTGTTCGGCGTCTGGCCGAACCGGCTGTTCGATCTCGCGCGCAGCGCGGGTGACAGCGTCCAACCCTCACCGGCCGCGACCTCGACGCGCTGATGGCAACTGCCGTGAAGCTTCCCGCGACGATCTTCCGCCAGTACGACATTCGCGGACTTGTCGACACCGAGCTCACGCCGGCCGCGGCGCGGGCGGTGGGCCAGGCGTACGCGACGTTCGCCTGGGATCGCCTGCGGAACGGCAACCCGCCTCGGGTCGCCGTGGGACGCGACAATCGGCCGTCAGGCGGTGCGCTCGCCAAAGGCATACGCGAAGGAATCGCCGCGGCGGGTGGGGTGGCGATTGACATCGGCGAGCTGCCCACGCCCGCGCTCTACTTCGCGACCAAAACGCTCGACGTCGACGGCGGCATCCAGGTCACCGGCTCCCACAATCCGCCCGAGTTCAACGGCTTCAAAATGGTGCTCGCCCACGACGCCGTGTTCGGCGACGACATCCAGCGACTGCATGAAATGATCGATGGGGGCACGCTGGCGGCGAAACCGGGCGGCAGCATGCAGACGCATACGAACCTGCTCGCCGCCTATCGGGAGGCGATCGTGAAGCGGAACGCTCCGCTCGCGAGACGCTTCAAGGTCGTCGTCGATTGCGGCAATGGCGTCACCAGTCTGATCGCGATCGAGACGCTGCGGCAGCTTGGCGCCGACGTCGTTCCGCTGTTCGCCGAGTCCGACGGGACGTTTCCGCATCACCATCCCGATCCGACCGTGCTCGAAAACCTCCACGACCTCCAGACCGCCGTCAAACTGGAGAAGGCCGAGCTCGGCATCGCCTTCGACGGCGATGGCGATCGTATCGGCGCCGTGGACGAGCGCGGGGAGCCGGTGCTCGGCGATCAGCTCCTCGTATTGTTTGGCCGAGATCTCGTGCGCCGCATGGGGAAGGGGAAGCCCGTCATCTTCGATGTGAAGTGCTCGGAAGTGCTGCCGCAGATGCTCAAGAAGGCCGGGCTCGAACCGGTGATGTGGAAGACCGGTCACTCCTTCATCAAGCAGAAGATGAAAGAGATCGGCGCACCGCTCGCGGGTGAAATGAGCGGCCACATGTTCTTCGGCGGCGACTGGTACGGATTCGACGACGCCCTCTTCGCCGCCGCGCGGCTGCTCGCCTACGTCGCGCGCGAGGGCGGCCCACTGTCCAAGCTCCTGGCCGATTTGCCGAAGACGTACGCCACGCCCGAGTTGCGTGTTGACTGCCCGGACGGGAAGAAGTTCGACGTCGTCAAGCGCGCCGCCGAGTATTTCGCCGCGAAGTATCCGGTCTTTACGCTCGACGGCGTGCGCATCACCTTCCCGGAAGGATGGGGGCTGCTGCGTGCCTCGAATACGCAGCCGGTGCTCGTCATGCGCTTCGAGGCGACGAGTCAAAAAGCGCTCGCCGTGTACCGCGCGGAGGTCGAAGGCTGGCTGACAGCCCACACGGCGTGACTGCGTGAGACGCTCGGGGGGGGGGCGTCGCCGGCTGTACCTGATCGGCGCCGTGTTGCTCGTCGTGGCGCTGGTCGGCGGCCGCTGGCTAGCGGTAGAAACGGCAGAGCGCGCCTGGGACCGGACATTCGCCGGCGGCACGGCGCTCATCGAAGCCCGTACACTCGGCCGCATGCTGCAGGGATTGGTTCTCGTCTTTGCCGTCGCCTGGCTCACCGGAAACTTGCTGATCGTCTACCGCGCCATCGGCTCGGTCCAGATGCCGCGGCGCCTCGGCGATCTCGAAATCGTCGAGGCCGTCCCGCAACGCGTGCTCTTCTGGATCACCGTGCTCGCGGGCGTAGCGCTCGGCGTCGTGTTCTCGCTTGGCACCGGCGATTGGTGGCGCTATGCCGTGCTCGCGGCAGCGCCTCCGCAGTTCGGTGTGGCGGATCAGTCAGTGCTTCGTCCACCGCTGCCCCATGATCCGGGCTACTACATCGGCGTGATTCCATGGCTGGCCGCACTGCAGCATCGCGCCCTCGTCCTGGCTGCCGGCGCGGTCGGCATCGTCGCGCTCCTCTACGCCGTCATCGGCTCGCTGCGCATCCGGCGCGGACGTGTGCGGGCCAGCGACTACGCGCGGGCGCATTGGGGCGTGCTGCTGGCGGTGCTGGCGCTCGTCATCGGGTGGGGCGCGGTGCTCGATCCGTCCGAAGTCGTCGCCGGGTTGCACGGCGTCGTCGATCAAGCGGCGCTCAGCGTCCGTATTCCGGGCGCGGCCGCGGTCGCGACGATCGCCGTCGTTACGGCGGTGATCTCGTTGGTGTGGGCCTGGCGAGACCGTCCCAATCTGATCGTGGCGGGATGGGCGGCCCTGCTGCTCGCGGTCACGATCGGGTATTTCGTGATTCCCGGCGTCGTGCGTACCTCCGGTGGGCCTGATAGCGTGGCGCTGACGCAGCGGCGCGCGCAGCTCGAGGCTGTGGCGTTCGGACTCACGAGGCTCGACGATCGAGCTCCATCCGCATTCGCATCGGCTGAGGCCGCGGTGCGCGCGCTGCCGGTCTGGGACCGCACGGATGTCGCACTCGCGGTCGGCGCGCCGCCGACGGCGGTCGCGCTCCACGCGCAGACAGCCGGGGGAACGCCCACGTGGCTCGTTGCTCCCACGGCTACACCGGCGACGATCCGCGAGGCGCTCGAGACCGACACAGGCCTCGTCCTCCGCCCCTGGCCGGGAGCGACACCGGACTCGACGCTGCTCTTCGCACCGGCCATGCAAGGGCATCTCATTGCGTCGACGGACAGCATTCGCTCGGTCAAGGTGAGTGGTGTCCCAATCACGGGACCGTGGCGCCGCTTCGCGATCGCCTGGACCATCCAGGCGTGGAGCCTGTTGCGCTCCGACTCGAATGCGCGGGTGCTGCTCTGGCGCCGAGATGTGACCGACCGCCTCGAACGGCTCGCGCCCTTCGCTCAGTTCGGAACTCCGACGCCCACGATTCGCAATGGCAAGCTGTGGTGGGTGAGCTGGGGCTATGTGACGCACGAAGCATTTCCGTTGGCGCGCCCGATTCCGTGGCGCGACGGCCAGGTCCGCTATCTGCGCGCCGGTTTGGTCGGCGCGGTGCGCGCCGGAACCGGCGAGACGCACTTGTGGCTCGCGCCCGGCTACGACTCCCTGACCGCCACGTGGGCGCGGCGCTTCGAGCCGCTCATCGAACCGGCGAACAGGCTTCCCGCAGACGTGCGCGAGCAACTCGCGTATCCGATCGAGCAGTTCAAGACCGCGGTCGCGCAGTTGCTGCGGACGAGCGCGGACTCGACGGCTGCGAGCGTGGGCGCTGAGGCCGGAGATTCAATTGCCGGTTGGTCGCTGCGCCCGCGTGAGCCATTCGAGCTCGTGACTCCCGACGGCGCGCTGTGGACGGGGATCGGCTTCGAATCGGGCACGCTGAAACCCAAGCGGTTCGTCGGACTGTGCGCCGGTGCTGTAACCCCACGCGGCGTGGTACTGCACCTCTGGCGACCGGCAGCCGCAGACCCCGAGCGTCTACCAGGCGAGCTGGTCGGTTCGTCGCAGCAGCGGCCCGGGGAGCTGCGCATTTGGCCGGCGGATGGATCGATCATCACGGTTCAAGCGCAGATGCTCGATCCGATCGGCGCGCATCCAGCGCCGCCGCCGCGCGTCGCGGAGGTCCACGTGTCGTTCGATGGTCGCATCGGTCGCGGCCTCACCGCGCGGGCGGCGTTACACGGAGGCGAGCAGGTGGTCACCGACACCAGCATGGCGGCGCGGTGGGAGCGCGTGCGGCGCCTGGCGGTGCAGGCCGATTCCGCACTGACCGCGGGGGATCTCGAGCTGTTTGGCCGGCTGTGGCGGGCACTCATGATCGAGCTTGCTCCGCTCCAGCGGCGCCGCTAGGTTGCGCCGCGCGTGCCCCCCCCACCCCCCCCGGCTCCCGGAACCATCGTTATCGCCCTCGGAGGGAATGCGGTCGCCCCTCCGGGCGAGCGGCCGACGATCAGCAACCAATTCCGCCACACCCGCGCGAGCCTCGTGCCGATCGTCGATCTCGCCGCGGCCGGCTGGAACATCGTGCTGGTGCACGGCAATGGCCCGCAGGTTGGTGACGAGCTCGCGCGCAACGAGATCGCCGGTGACCAGGTCGAGCCGCTGCCGCTCGGCGTGCTCGTGGCGGGAACGGCGGGGTGGATGGGCTACATGATCCAGCAGTCGCTCCAGAACGCGCTGGCACGCGCTGGCCTGCAACGCTCGGTCGTCACCCTCATCACCCAGACCCTCTGCGATGCCGACGATCCCAATCTGCGCACGCCATCGAAGCCGATCGGGCACGTGCTTGATGCCGCGCGCCAGGCGCGCCTCGCCGCCAGGGGAATTGCGATGAAAGACGGACGCCGGCTCGCACCGAGCCCCAGGCCTATCGGAATCGTCGAACGGGAGATGGTGCGCGACCTGGCGCGGACGGGCCATATCGTGATCGCGGGCGGAGGCGGCGGGCCTCCGGTATATCGCGATCCGAAGCTGGGGCTCGAAGGCATCGATGCCGTGGCCGATAAGGACCGCGTGGCAGCGATTCTCGGACGCGAAATCGAGGCGCAGGTGCTCTTGATTCTCACGAATGTAGACGCCGTGTACCGTGGCTTCGGGACGCCGCGGCAGGAAGCGATCCGGCGCCTGACGCTCGCTCAGGCCGATCACCTCCTCGCCGGCAAAGAGCTGGGCACCGGCAGCATGCGGCCGAAAGTCGAAGCGGCGGCGGATTTCGTTCGGACCGGCGGCGAGCGCGCGATCATTGCCGAGCTCGCGCAGGGTCTCGCCGCCCTTCAGGGTCAGGCCGGGACGACGCTCACGAAGGAGCACACGTGAACCTGCACGAGTATCAGGCGCGCGAGATTCTGCGGCGCCACGGCATTCCCGTCCCGCCGGGCGAAGTAGCGACGACGCCGGCCGAGGCGCGTGCCATCGCCGATCGATTGGGCGGGAAGGTGGTCGTGAAGGCGCAGGTACACGCCGGAGGCCGGGGCAAGGCCGGGGGTGTGAAACTCGCGAAGACCGCGGCCGAAGCGGAAGCACATGCGAAAGCGATCCTCGGCATGACGATCAAGGGCCTCACCGTTCACAAGGTGCTGATCGCCCCCGCCGCTGAGATCGCCAGTGAGAGTTACGTCGGCATCATCGTGGATCGCGCGTCGCAACGACCCGTCTTGATGGTAAGCCCGGCCGGCGGCATCGACATCGAAGAAGTCGCCGCGAAGACGCCGGAAAAGATTCATCGGCTGGCGATTGATCCGAGATATGGGCTGCTCCCGCATCAGGCGCTCACGCTCGGCTTCACACTCTATAGCGACGTGAAGCAGGCGCGGGCCGCAGCGGACATCATGCAGAAGCTGTATGTCGCGGTCTACGCGGTCGGCGCGTCGCTCGCGGAGATCAATCCCCTCGTCACCACTCCCGACGGCAGTGTGCAGGCGCTCGATGCCAAGATCGCGATCGACGACAACGAGCTGGAACGACGCCCCGACATCGCGGCGCTGCGCGATCCAACCGCCGAAGCGCCGGAGGAAGTCGCCGCGCGCGAGGCCGGTTTGACGTTCATCAAGCTCGACGGCACCGTCGGCTGCTGCGTCAACGGGGCCGGTCTGGCGATGGCCACGATGGATCTCGTGAAGTACTACGGCGGCGAGCCCGCGAACTTTCTCGACATCGGCGGTAGCTCGAACCCGCAGAAAGTGGTGAGCGCGTTGCGGATCATCACGTCCGACCCGAGAGTCAGAGTCATCCTCTTCAACATCTTCGGTGGCATCACGCGCACGGACGACGTCGCCAATGGGATTGTGCAAGCCACGCGGGAATCCTCGCTCAAGGTCCCCATGGTGCTTCGACTCACCGGCACCAATCAAGAGCTCGCCGTCGAGATCTTGACCAAAGCGGGCTTTCCGGCATTGACCGACATGGATGAAGCGGTGAAACAGGCAGTCGCATTGGCCAAGGGAAAAGCCGCGTGAGCATTTTCATCGATCAGTCCACTCGGCTCCTGGTCCAGGGCATCACGGGACGCGATGGATCGTTCCACGCAAAGCAGATGACGGCGTATGGCACGACGGTCGTCGCGGGTGTGACGCCAGGAAAAGGCGGCCAGAGGTTCGAGGACAGTGTGCCGGTGTTCAACACCGTTGCCGACGCGGTACGCGAGACGCGCGCGAATACGGCCGTGATCTACGTTCCGGCTGCGGTGGCTGCCTCCGCGATCTTCGAAGCCGCCGATGCCGGTCTGGAACTGATCGTCTGTATCACCGAAGGCATCCCTGTCCTCGACATGACGCGCGTCCTGCCGTTTGTCCACGAGCGCGGGGCCCGGCTCATCGGACCGAACTGTCCCGGCCTTATCTCGCCTGGAAAAAGCAAAGTGGGAATCATTCCCGGCAACATTTGTGAGCCGGGCAAGATCGGCGTCGTGTCCCGCAGCGGCACGTTGACGTACGAAATCATCCACCAGCTCTCAACGCACGGGATGGGGCAGTCGACGTGCGTCGGTATCGGCGGCGATCCGCTCATCGGCACGAACTTCGTCCACTGTCTGACCGCGTTCGAAGCTGATCCAGACACGGCGGCCATCGTGATGATCGGTGAGATTGGCGGCACGGATGAGCAACAGGCTGCGGACTTCGTGCGGCGCAATGTGTCGAAGCCGGTCGTCGGGTTTATTGCGGGGCAGACCGCGCCGCCTGGTCGCCGTATGGGACACGCCGGCGCCATCATTTCAGGCTCGTCAGGTACTGCGGCGGAAAAGATGCAGGCGCTCGAAAAGGCCGGCATCGGCGTGATGAAGCGTCCCGCCGACGTGGTTCCCCTCCTCAAGTCTGCCAGGATCTAAGGAACAATGCGCACCTTGGCCATCATCAAACCGGACGCGGTCGCTGCCCGCCACGTCGGCAAGATCATCGCCCATCTCGAGGCTGAAGGCTTCCACATCGTCGACGCCCAGATGGTCCGGCTGACGCAGGATCGGGCGGAGGCCTTCTACGAAGTCCATCGTGAACGCCCGTTCTTCCGGCCGCTCGTCACGTTCATGACGTCCGGACCGGCGCTGGCGCTCGCGCTGGAACGGGACAACGCCGTCAGCCATCTGCGGGACGTCATCGGCGCAACGGATCCCGCACAGGCCAAGCCGGGGACGATCCGTCGCTTGTATGCGCAATCGAAGGAGCGCAACGCGATACACGCTTCCGATTCGCCCGAGAACGCAACACGGGAAGTCGCGTTTTTCTTCCCGCTGTTTGGACCGCCGTGACGCCGTTGACGCAAATGCCACAACGGTTTAGGTTCGCTGACCATGTTGCGTGTCGATCTGCGTGAGCTGGCCCAAGGTCCGGTCGAAACGAGCGGCGAGCTGGCGCAGGACGATCCCGCGATTGAGGGGACGGACCTCCCGCTGAGCGAACCGGTGCGGGTGGCGGGGCGTTTGCAGGCGATCGGGGACGGGCGCTTCTATTGGCACGGCACGGCGCGGACGGTGGCCGCGGGCGAATGCCGGCGTTGCCTCACCCCCGCGGATACACCAGTGAACCTGGAGATCGGCGCGCTCTTCACCCAGGACCCCGAAGCCCTCGAGGATCCTGACTCCTATCCCGTAGCTCCGGACGCGACGGAGATCGACGTCACGCGCGCTGTCCGTGAAGAGCTATTGCTCGCGGCTCCGCGGTACGTCTTATGCCGCGAGGACTGTAAGGGATTGTGCCCGCAGTGTGGTCAGGATCTCAACGCCGGGCCATGTGGATGTGCGCCCGCCCAAGATCCGCGCTGGCAGCCGCTTACATCATTGAAGGACAAACTCAGCTCTTAACCCAAGGACTGGTGGAATGGCGGTACCCAAGCGCAGGACCTCGAAGCGCAAGAAGCGCGCGCGCCGCACACACTACAAAGCGGTCCGCCCGACCCTCCAGGCGTGCCCGCGTTGTGGCGATATGAAACAACCGCATCGTGTCTGCCCGACGTGCGGCTATTACAACGGCGTGCAGCGGGTGACCGTCGAGGACTGATGATCCGCATCGCATTGGATGCGATGGGTAGTGACAACGCCCCGCAGGTCGAGGTGGAGGGGACGGCAGAGGCGCTCCGTGAGCTCTCGCCCGACTTCCACGTGCAGCTCGTGGGGCGGACGGCCGACATCGAGGCGGCGTTGGGCAGGGTTTCCGCCGTCGACCGCAGCCGGATCGAGATCGTCGAGGCGCCCGAGGTCGTCGGCATGGGGGACAAGCCCCTCGCGGCGGTCCGCAGAAAGCCGCGTTCCTCGATCGCCGTGGGTCTTGGTCTTCAGAAAAAACACAAGAGCGACGCCTTCATCTCCGCCGGCAACACCGGCGCGGTGATGGCCGCAAGCACCCTGTTACTCCGACTCCATCCCGGCGTTCAGCGGGCAGCCATCGGCGCGCTGTTTCCCAGCGCGGGCCAGCCCGTTCTCGTCGTCGACTCGGGCGCGAACGTCGACTGTGATGCCCGCGAGCTGGTGGGCTTTGCCCATCTCGGCTCCGTGTACGCGCGCGATGTGTTGGGCCGGCCGAGTCCTGCGGTCGGCCTTTTGAACATCGGTGAGGAAGATGAGAAGGGGAACGCGGTCGTCAAAGAGGCGCATCAGCTTCTCAAGCAGGCGGCGGGAATCCGATACATCGGCAATATCGAGGGCCGAGACATCCCCGTGGGCGAAGCGCGGGGCCAGCCGCTCGATGTCGTCGCGTGTGACGGATTCGTCGGCAACGTCGTGCTCAAGTTCTATGAATCGGCCGGGCGCGTGTTCGTGTCGTTGATCAAGCGCGAGGCGCCCGACGTGCTGGAGCGCCCCGAGATGGGCAACGTCCTCATGGTGCTCGATTACGCGACTTACGGCGGCGCGCCGCTGCTCGGCGTGCAGGGCGTTGTCATCGTCTGTCACGGTGCGTCGCCCGCGAAGGCCATCAAGAACGCCATTCGCGTGGCGGTCCAATCTGTTCGCAGCCATCTCTCCGAGGACATCGCCGCCGAGTTCGCGGAAGGGAAGGTGCCCGCGTGAAACGGCCCTTTGCCGAGCTCTGGGGCACGGGCAGCTATGCGCCCGCCCGCGTGATGACGAACGACGAGTTCTCGAAATTCCTGGACACGTCGGATCAATGGATTCAGGAGCGCACCGGCATCCGCGAGCGCCGCGTCTCGAGCAAAGAAGAAACCAACGCCTGCATGGGAAAGGCGGCGGCGCTGCAGGTGCTGAACGAAACCGGTCTCACCCCACTCGACATCGATGCCATCGTCTACGCGACCGCGTCGCCCGACCGCTTGCTGCCTTCGCAGGCCTGCGATCTCCAGGCGATCCTCGGCGCCAAGAACGCGGCCGCCTTCGACGTCGGCGCCGCCTGCTCGGGTTTCATCTACGCATTGAGCACGGCCGAGGGAATGATCGCGGCGGATCAGGCCGAGCACGTGTTGGTGATCGCCGCCGAAAAGCTCACGAGCATCATGGATTGGAGCGATCGCACGACGGCGGTCCTGTTCGGGGACGGCGCCGGGGCCACGATTGTGCGCAAGAGCACGAACGGCCGCGGTATTCTCTCCGGCTATCTGAAGACGGACGGCACGCTCGCCGAGCTGCTCTACCGGCCTGGCGGCGGTGCGACGCATCCGCCCAGTGAAGAGCTGCTCAAAGATCACAGCTACTACATCAAGATGGCGGGCCGCGAGGTCTTCAAGGCCGCCGTGCTGTCGATGGCGGATGCCTGCGACCACGCGCTCCAGCGTGCCGGCCTCGATGCCGGTGCCATCGATCTCCTCATTCCGCATCAGGCGAACATCCGCATCATCGAGGCCACCGCAAAGCACGCCGGCGTCCCGATGGACAAGGTCTACGTGAACGTCGATCGCTTCGGCAACACCTCCGCGGCGTCTATCGCGATCGCGCTCGACGAGGCCGTCAAGACCGGCCGGTTGAAACCCGGCATGGTCGTGATGCTGTGCGCGTTTGGTGCCGGCTTCACGTGGGGCAGCCTGGTCGTGCGGTGGTAAGCACGATCTGGCTCTGCCCGGGGCAAGGCGCGCAAAAAGTCGGCATGGGAAAAGATCTCGCGGAACGGTTTCCAGACGCACGCGCCGTCTTCGACGCGATCGATACCGCGCTCGGCGTGGGCCTGTCCCGGATCATGTTCGCCGGCCCCGAAGAGGACCTCATCGCGACGCAGAACGCACAACCGGCGATTCTCGCGCACAGCGCCGCCGTCTTTACGATCGTCCGCACCAAACTCGGGGCGGGGGGGGCCCCGGTGACCGCAGCCGGACATTCGCTCGGTGAGTACTCGGCATACGTGACGGCCGGCGCGCTGGACGCCACGGCCGCGGCGAAGCTCGTGCGCCGGCGCGGCGAGTTGATGCAGAAGGCGGGCGAAGAGCGACCCGGCACGATGGCGGCCGTCCTCGGGCTTCCGACGAAAGAGGTCGAGGCGGCATGTGAGGAGGCGTCGCAGCAGGCCAGCATCGCAGTCGCTGCCAACATCAACGCTCCCGATCAGACGGTGATCTCCGGCGACCCCGATGCCGTGACGCGCGCCGGTGAGGCGTGCAAGAAGCGCGGCGCGAAGCGCGTCATTCCGTTGAAAGTGAGCGGGGCGTTTCACTCGCCGTTGATGGGCCCAGCGAAGAATCACCTGCAGCTCGCGCTCGAGCGCACCGAATTCTCCGATCCGGCGTTTCCCGTGATCGCCAACGCGACGGCCGAGGCGGTGAAGGACGCCGGCCGCGCACGGCGACTGCTTGCAGACCAACTCACCGCGGCGGTGCGCTGGGTGGAATGCATGCAGCACGCGGCGCGCATCGGCGACGAAGGGGGGGGCGGGGGGGGCGCGCGGTTCATCGAAATCGGTCCCGGGCAAGTGTTGGCGGGCCTCTTGAAGCGAATCGTACCCGAAGCGAACGTGGTTAGCCTGGGGACAGCGGATGAGGTAACCAAGTTCATGGAAGCCGCATGACCACAGCTCGACGGGCGGAAATAGACCCCGCGGTCCAGAGCGGGAATCGCATGCAGCTTGATCTGACAGGAAAGGTCGCCCTGGTCACAGGCGGCACCCGCGGCATCGGCCACGATATCTGTCGCGCCTTCGTCGACGCGGGTGCCAAGGTCGCGCTGTGCTCCCGCGACGGCGCGGCGGCGGAGCAGACGGCCAGCGCCTTCGGCGAGGGCACGCGCGGCTACGCGTGCGACGTCGGCGTGGCGGCGCAGGTGGAAGCGTTCGCAAAGTCCGTCGAGAAGGATTTCGGGCAGATCGACGTCCTCGTGAACAACGCCGGCTTCACCAAGGACACGCTGCTGTTCCTGATGACGGAAGCAGATTGGGACTCGGTCGTGGATACGAACCTGAAAGGCACGTTTCTGATGACCAAGTACGCGGCGCGTGGCATGATCAAGCGGCGCTGGGGTCGCGTCATCAACATCACGAGCGTGGTGGGGCTGAACGGCAACAAAGGACAATCGAACTACTCCGCGTCCAAGGCTGGGATCATCGGCTTCACCAAATCCGTGGCTAAGGAGTTAGCTTCGCGCAACGTGCTGGTGAATGCCGTGGCGCCGGGCTACATCGAGACGGAGCTGACGCGGAACATCTCCGAGGAAGCCAAGAAGTACTTCCAGGACAACATTCCACTGGGACGGCTGGGGCAGGGCTCCGACATCGCAGCCGCGGTCCTCTTTCTCGCCTCGGACTTAGCCAGCTACATTACGGGTCAGGTTTTGGTCGTCGATGGCGGAATGGTGATGTGAGTCACTTTACCTTCCTTGAGGGTTACCCATGGCAATGGACATGAAGCAGCTCGAAGAGAAGGTCAAAGACATCATCGTCGAGGAGTTGGGCGTCGAGCGCGACAAGCTCACCAATGACGCCAGCTTCATGGAAGACCTGGGGGCGGACAGCCTCGACACGGTCGAGCTCGTCATGGCCTTCGAGAAGGAATTCGACATCGACATCCCGGACGAGGAGGCGGAGAAGCTCCGCACCGTCGGCGCCGCGATGACGTACCTGCACGACAAGATGGGGAAGGGCAAATAGTGACGCGCCCCCCCCCGCCCCCGCGGCGGGTGGCGGTTACGGGGATGGGGCTCGTGACGCCGGTGGGAAACGACGTTGCGAGCACCTGGGCCGCACTCGTCGCCGGACAGTCGGGCGCGGGTCCCATCACCCGTTTCGATTCCGCCCAGCTGCCGGTGCATTTCGCCTGTGAAGTGAAGGGCTACGAGCCGGGCCTGTACATGGATAAGAAGGAGGTCCGCCGCTACGACCTCTTTTCCCAGTTCGCGATGGGCGCCGCCGTTCAGGCGGTGCGGGACGCGTGCCTGGAAAAGAGTCCGCTCGATCCCAAGCGCATCGGCGTGATCATCGGGACGGGCACCGGCGGCATCGCGACGTTCGAAGAGAACATGCGCACCTACATGGAAAAGGGACCGGGACGCGTGTCGCCGTTCTTCGTCCCGATGTTCATGGCCAACGTGGCATCCGCCATCGTCTCGATGCGCTTCGGCTTCCAGGGTCCCAATTACTGCACCGTATCCGCGTGTGCCTCATCGGCACACGCGCTGGGCGACGCCTTCGAGCTAATCCGCGACAACAAGGCCGACGTCATGGTGGCCGGCGGGTCCGAGGCGGCCATCACGCCCCTCTCGATTGCCAGCTTCGCGAACATGAAGGCGCTGTCCGAGCGCAACGACGACCCCAAGACCGCGAGCCGGCCGTTCGACAAGGACCGCGACGGCTTCGTGATGGGTGACGGCGCCGCCGTCGTGATTCTCGAGGAGTGGGAGCGGGCGGAGGCGCGCGGCGCGAAAATCGTTGCCGAGCTGGTCGGGTACGGGGCAACCGCCGACGCGTACCACATCACCGCGCCGGCGCCCGACGGGTCCGGCGCGCAGGAGGCGATGCGTCTGGCCATGAAGAGCGGGGGCATCCGGCCGGACGAGGTCGGCTACATCAATGCACACGGCACCTCCACGCCGCACGGCGACGCCGCCGAGACGGCGGCCGTGAAGGCGGTCTTCGGTGAGCAGGCGCGGAAGCTGATCTTCGGCTCGACGAAATCGATGACCGGCCATCTGCTGGGCGCCGCCGGCGCGTTCGAGTTCGCGATCTGCGCGCTGGCGCTGAAGAACGGCGTCATCCCGCCGACGATCAATCAGTTCAATCCCGATCCCGCTTGCGATCTGGATTCGGCGCCGAACCATGCGGTCGAGCGGCAGGTCGAGGTCGCGTTGTCCAATTCGTTCGGGTTTGGCGGCCACAACGTGACGCTCGCGGTGCGGAGAGTCGTGTGACCCGCGGACGATCAGATCCGCAACTCGTCCCCATTGCCGTGAAAGTGGAACGCGGCGAGCGGCTCACGCGCGAGGATGGCCTCGCGCTTTTTGCATCCGCCGACTTGTTGACCGTCGGTCGCCTGGCGGACCTCGCGAACCGTCGCAAGAACGCCGAGCGCGTCTATTTCGCCGCCAATCAGCATATCAATCCGACGAACGTCTGCGTCCTGCGCAACACCTGCGTGTTCTGCTCCTTTGCGCGCATGCCGAAAGAAGACGGCGCCTACACGCGCAGCCTCGAGGAGGTTTTCGCGGAGGCGGACGCCGCGGGCGACAACCCGACGCGCGAATTTCACATCGTCGGCGGTCTGCATCCCAAGCTCGCGCTGTCGTACTACCTCGACATGTTCCGCGGCCTGAAGCAGCGCCATCCCAACGTCATGATCAAGGCGCTGACGGCAGTCGAGGTGGCGCATCTCGCGAGAATCGAGGGCATGACGACTCGCGAGGTGTTACAGGCCATGAAAGATGCTGGGGTGAGCACGCTCCCGGGGGGCGGGGCCGAAGTCTTCTCACCGGCGGCGCGCGCCACCATCGCCGACCGCAAGCTGAGCGGCGACGAGTGGCTCGCCGTCCATCGGGAAGCCCATGGTCTCGGCATGCCGTCCAACTGCACCATGCTCTACGGGCACGTCGAAACGCTCGAGGACCGCGTCGATCACCTGCTCGCGCTGCGTAGGCTGCAGGACGAGACGGGCGGCTTCCTGACCTACATCCCGCTCGCCTACCATCCTGACCACAACGAGTTGGGCGAGACACTCGGCCGCACGGGGACCGCGACGACCGGATTCGACGACCTCAAGAACATCGCCGTCGGCCGGCTGCTGCTCGACAACATTCCGCACGTGAAGACGCACTGGCCGATGGTGACGCCCTTTATTTCCCAGGTGGCGCTGACCTTCGGGTGTGACGACCTCGAGGGAACGGTCGTGTTCGAGCGCGTCTATCACGAAGCCGGCGCGCCAACGCCGATGTGGCTCTCGTACGACGAGATCGTCACGCTGATCCGCGGGGCGGGGAAGGAGCCGGTCGAGCGCGATTCGCTGTATCAGACGGTGCGGACGTTCGAGGGATACGAGCCCAAGCCACAGGCTGCGCCCGTACGCCCACAGGGCCCGGCACCGCAGGGAGCGCTCTTCACAATCGCCCATCGTCCGCGCGCGGCAGCCCGACCGAAAGCGCCCGTGGCGACGGTCGTGGATGGGGCCGAATGAGAATCGGTCGCATCGGCTACATCAACTGCGCGCCGGTGTACGGCGCGATCGATCGGGGAGTCGTGGCGCTGCCCCAGGGCACCGAGCTCATCACCGGGACACCGGCCGAACTGAACGACCTGTTGGTGGCCGGCGAGCTCGACGTCAGCGTCATCAGCGCCATCGAGTACGTGCGGCATGCCAACGAGCTCACGATGTTGCCCGACCTCGCGATTTCGTGCGATGGTCCGGTGCGCAGCGTCGCTTTGTTCTCAAAGCGTCCAGTGACGGAGCTCAACGAACGAACCGTGTTACTGAGCGCGTCTTCCCGCACCTCAGTTGCGCTGCTCAGGCTCTTGTGCCGCGGCGAGTGGAAGATCAACCCCAACTTCGCGAATGCACGCGCGGAAGCGCAGGACTTGGATGCACTTTCGGGGCTCCCCCACGAAGCTGTGCTTGTGATCGGCGACGCAGCGCTGTCACTCGCGACACGTGGCACCTATTCCTACCGATACGATCTTGGTGAGGAGTGGAAGCGCAGGACCGGATTGCCATTTGTATTCGCCGTGTGGGCTGCACGTCGCGCGGCTGACCCCGCTGCGGTGCAGCGAGGCCACAGGGGCTTACTCTCGTCGCGCGCGTGGGGCCTTGCGCATCTCGACGAACTGGCCGCCGCTGCCTCCGAGCAAACCGGTATCTCGATCGCAACCTGTCGGGAGTACCTGGGTGGACTCGACTACGGTCTGACGCACAACCACCGAGCCGGTCTCGGCGCTTTCCTTACGGAACTCGCATACAATGGATTGTTACCGGACGTGGACATATCGGTAACGATGCAGGTCGCGTGATGGTCGACCGCACGACGTCCGAGTTTCGATCCTACCTCGAGCTGTACGAGAAGGCGTCGCTGCACGAGCTCGGCCGTCTCGCCGACGACGTGCGCTGGAAGCTCCATCCGGAAAACGTCGTCACGTACATCATCGATCGAAACATCAACTACACCAACGTCTGCGTCGCGGACTGCAAATTCTGCGCGTTCTATCGGCGGCCGAAACACCCCGAGGGGTACCTGCTGTCGTACGAAGCAATCGGCCGCAAGATCGACGAGCTGAAATCGATCGGCGGCGTGCAGATTCTCATGCAGGGCGGTCATAACCCCTACATCCCGTTCGAGTGGTATCTCGATCTGCTCCGCTACATCAAGCGGCACCACCCGATTCACATCCACGGTTTCTCGCCGTCGGAAGTCGATTTCTTCGCGGGCCGCTTCGGCATGACGATCGAGGAAGTCATCAAGGCGTTGATGGCGGCGGGACTCGACTCGATCCCCGGCGGCGGTGGCGAGATCCTGGTGCAGAGCGTCCGCGATCAGGTCGCCCGCAAGAAAGCAGGAGCCGATCGCTGGCTCGAGGTCATGGAGATCGCGCACCGGCTCGGCCTGAAGACCTCCGTCACGATGATGTACGGCATTGGCGAGGCGCTCGCAGATCGGATCGAGCATCTGTTTCGCGTACGCGAGGTACAGCGCGCGACGGGCGGCTTCACGGCCTTCATCTGCTGGCCGCTGCAGCCGGAGAACTCGGAGCTGTCGCACATTCCGAAGACCGATGCCGTCACGTACCTGAAGACGCAGGCGATCGCGCGCATCGTGCTCGAGAACGTCCCCAACATCCAGGCGTCGTGGGTGACGATGGGCATGAAAGTCGGGCAGGTTGCCCTGCGGTTCGGCGCCAACGATTTCGGCTCGCTGATGATGGAAGAGAACGTGGTGTCGTCGGCGGGTACGACGTATCGCACGACTTTGAGTGAGATGCAGCGGCTCATCGCCGACGCCGGCTACACGCCGAAGAAACGGAAACAGGACTACACCATCCTGGAAGACGCCGCGTGAAATGGCCGATGTCCTGATCATCGTCGGCTCGGAAAGCGACAAGGTACGGATCGAGCCCGCTTTCGAGATCCTGACTAAGGCCGGTTTCTCGTACGAGTTCCACGCCTCCTCCGCGCATCGCCAGCCCGATCAGACCGGCGAGCTGGTCAAGACGGCGCGCAAGAAGGGGTTCAAGGTCGTCATCGCGGGCGCTGGACTCTCTGCCGCGCTTCCCGGATTTGCGGCTTCCCTCACCGACTTGCCCGTGATTGGCGTCCCGTTCGCCGTGGGTCCGCTGAACGGCCTGGACGCGCTGCTCGCGACGGTGCAGCTGCCGCCCGGCGTTCCCGTAGCCACCGTCGGCATCGACAATGCCAAGAATGCGGCGCACCTCGCGATTCGCATACTGAAGGGCCCGTCCTGACGTGCGCGTCGGCATCGGCTACGACTCCCATCCCTTCGCCAAGGGGCGGAAGCTCATCCTCGGTGGCGTCGAGATTCCTCATGCCAAGGGGCTTGCGGGTCATTCCGACGCCGATGCCGTAGCGCACGCCGTCACCGACGCGATCCTCGGTGCCGCGGGTTTAGGCGACATTGGCCGCATGTTTCCGAGCAGCGACCCGCGCTGGAAAGACGCCAACTCGATCGATCTGCTGAACAAAGCCTTCCTCAAGGTGGTCGAAGCGGGCTTCCAGTTCGTGCACGCCGACGTGACGGTGATCGTCGAGGAGCCCACGCTGGCGCCCCACCTCGACGCCATGGAGGAACGGCTCGCGGGGGCGCTGCTCGCCGGACCGGCGCATGTCTCGGTGAAGGCCAAGACGAACGAGGGCATGGGGTGGATCGGTAAGGGTGAGGGAATCGCGGTCATGGCGGTCGCCACCCTGGCGGAGCGAGGACTGTCGATCACCTGACGGACTTGATTGCGGTTCTCGAGCAGCTCCCGTCGCGGCAAGAGTGGTGCTACTGATTGTCCTATGGATCATCCTACGACGTCGTCGGATCTAGCGAGAGCGTTTTACCTCGAGCGCTTTCGCGACTATCTCGCGCTCGAAGCGGGCAACAGCGGACATACGGTCTCCAGTTACCTCCGCGACATCAGTCGTTTGTCGGAATACGCCGCCACGCAGGGCACGACGCGTCCGGAACAGCTCTCGGCGTCGCAGCTCCGCGAGTTCATCTACTTTCTCAAGGATCTGGGCCTCGCGCCGACGACGATTCGGCGGCAGATCTCAGCGATCCGCACGTACTTCAAGTTTCTGGTGGGAGAGGGGATCGCCGCGCGCGATCCCAGCGAGCGGGTGGAATCCCCCAAACGCTGGCGCACCCTGCCGGCTGTCCTGACGGTCGCGGAAATCGATAAGCTGCTCGCAGCACCGAACACGGATGAGCCTCGCGCCATCCGCGATCGCGCGCTGCTCGAGTTCGCGTACGCGACCGGGGTACGGGTGTCGGAGCTCGTGGCGCTCAAGCTACAGGACATCATGTTCGAAGAGGGTATCGCGCGCGTCTTCGGCAAGGGCGCCAAGGAACGCCTGATCCCTGTAGGACGAAGAGCGCTGGGAGCCGTGTCGCTGTACGCACGGGAAATCCGCCCCATGCTCGACCGCGGCAAAGGGCGGGGGATTCTCTTTCTCAACGCCCGTGGAACGCCGTTGTCACGCGTCGGCGCGTGGGGCGTCATCAAGGCGACCGCCAAGCGGGCGGGGTTGGCCAAACGCGTGACACCCCATACGCTGCGACACACGTTTGCGACCCATCTGCTCGAGGGTGGCGCCGATCTCCGCGCGGTGCAGGAGATGCTCGGTCATGCCGACCTCGCGACGACGCAACTCTACACGCATGTCGACCGCGAATACCTCCGCACGGTCCACAAGAGCTACCACCCTCGCGCCTGATTAGCGACCAGTCGCCGCTGCGCGCTCGCCGCTCAGGAAGGCGGCGATCGCCGTGGCTTCCGCATCGCTCAGTCCCAGATCCGGCATGATCTGCGATGCGGGATTCTTGATCTTCTGCATCACGGATTGGCGTGTGAGTCGACCCCCACCCAGATCCGGTCCGACTTTGAGATGATTGTTGTCGTCCGTAGCATCCGCGCCCACATGACAAATCGTGCACCCCTTGGCCACGAACAACATGCGCCCGCGGTCGGCGATAGCCATAGCGGGCCGCGTCGTGCCGGCGACCACAACGATCTGAGGCAAAAGATTCAACTCGCTGCTTCCCCAACCGCTCTTGATCGTGAGCAAGATCGGCCCGGTCGACGGAGCTGTGAACGTCGCGGCGTACGTTCCCGCAGCCGGCTGAGGCACGGCTGGGATGGTCTCCTTCCTTCCGCTGCCAACCCCCAGGAGCAATTCAGGCTGGAGGCCGTTCAACAGCGTTCTCCCGTGTTGTCGAACCTGGAATTCGATCGTGTACTGCTGACCGGCGACGAAATACTCCGGCACGTCCTTCACCGTCACTACCGCCCACCCGCCCATCGCAGTTAATCCTGCGACGAGGATCGTCGTGAATTTCAGCATGGCGCCTCCCTGCGACTGTGGTGGTATCTGCAAACGGTCTGTTGTAGGATGCCGCCGAGCGTCCAGCGGTTTAGCCACCACGAGGAACCGCATGCGATGACTGGGCGCGTTCGCCTATAGCTGAGTAGATTCGAGGCATGCTGTTCGTCCTCGACAACTACGATTCGTTCACCTACAACCTGGTTCAGTACCTCGGCGAACTGGGGGAAGAGCCAGTCGTCTATCGGAACGATGCGCTGAGCGTCGCCGACGTGCTTGCCCTCAAACCCACCGCCGCGGTGTTGTCTCCCGGGCCCAAAACACCCGCGCAAGCCGGCATCCTCGTCCCCCTGGTCCGCGCGCTCGCCGGAAAAGTGCCTATCCTCGGCGTCTGCCTCGGTCATCAGGCGATCGGCGAGGCATTCGGCGGCAAGATCGTGCGTGCGCCGCGGCTCATGCATGGGAAGACGTGTCCGATTGTGCATAGCGACGATGAGCTGTTCGAGGGCATCCCCAGCCCGTTCACCGCGATGCGCTATCACTCTCTGGTTGTCGACCCCGCTTCGCTTCCCCCTGCGCTCGTGGTCACCGCCATGAGCGCCGACCGTCAAGGCACGGGAGACGCGTCGGAGATCATGGCAATGAAGCATCGTGATCATCCGACCTACGGCGTCCAATTCCATCCCGAATCGATCGGAACGGAGCACGGGAAGCGCATCCTCGAAAATTTCCTTCGCGTCGTAAGGTCAACCGGCGTGCTCACATGATCACGGTGGCGGCCTCGGCCTAGACTGCACGGCACGGATTTTGTATCTTCCTCCGTGCCCGTCCTTGGCGTGATTCCTGCACGGCTGGGCTCCAGCCGGCTCCCTCGCAAGCCACTTCTGCCACTGGCTGGCGATCCCCTGATCCTCCACGTCACTCGCCGCATCGCCGAGCTTCACGTCTGCGATCGACTTGTCGTCGCGACCGACGCGCGCGAAATCGCGAGCGTTGTGGAGCGCGCCGGGTTCGAGGCCGTGCTGACATCTCCCGATCACACGTCGGGTACGGAGCGAGTCGCAGAAGTTGTTGCTAAAGCGTCGTTTAGCAGCTTCGATGCGATTCTGAACGTGCAGGGTGACGAGCCGTTTGTCGCTCCCGCCGCCGTGCGCGGCGCGCTGGCGTGTCTCGAGCGCGGCGACCCGTTGGGAACAGCCGCCGGCGACCTCGACCCCGCGCTCGCCGCGGATCCCAGTCGCGTGAAGGTCGTCGTCGATGCCTATGGGCGGGCGCTGTATTTCTCGCGAGCACCGATCCCGTTCGATCGCGATCACAGCGGGCAAGTCGTCTACCATCAGCATGTGGGCGTCTACGCGTACACGCGCGAAGCGCTGCAGCGCTGGGTACAGCTGGCGCCGGTCCCTGAAGAGCAGTGGGAACGACTCGAGCAGCTCCGGCCCTTGCTGCACGGGATTCCCATCGGCGTGACGTTGTTCGACGGTCCGGCCGCCCCGGGAATCGATACGCCGGCAGACCTTTCGTGGGCAGAAGCGGAGTTTACTCGCCAAATGAGGGAGGTGAGTCCGTGAGCTCGACGAAATACATCTTCGTGACCGGCGGCGTGGTCAGCTCGCTCGGCAAAGGCATTGCAGCCGCCTCGCTCGGCCGGCTGCTCGCCGAGCGAGGGCTCAAGGTCACGATTCAGAAGTTCGATCCCTACATCAACGTCGACCCCGGCACGATGTCGCCGTTTCAGCACGGCGAAGTCTACGTGACCGACGACGGCGCCGAGACCGATCTCGACCTCGGTCACTACGAGCGGTTCATCGACCGCTCGCTGTCGCAGGTGAACAACGTGACGACCGGGCGGATTTACCTCTCCGTCATCACGAAAGAGCGCCGCGGCGAGTACCTCGGCTCGACGGTGCAGGTGATCCCACACATCACCGACGAGATCAAGAGCGCGATCCGCCGGCTGGCTCCCGATCACGACGTCGTCATCACCGAGATCGGCGGCACCGTCGGCGACATCGAGTCGCTGCCGTTCCTCGAAGCGATTCGGCAATTCCGCCAGGAAGTCGGCCGCGACAATACGCTCTTCATTCATCTCACGCTGGTCCCGTTTATCGCCGCGACGGCGGAGCTCAAGACGAAACCGACGCAACACTCTGTCCGCGAGCTCATGCAGATCGGAATCCAGCCGGACATTCTCATTTGCCGCACCGAGCGACCGCTCTCTGAAGATCTGAAGCGCAAGATCGCGCAGTTCTGCAACGTCGACTTCGGCTGCGTGGTCGAGAGTCCCGACGTGAAGTCGATCTACGAGATCCCGCTCAAGCTGCACGAACAGGGACTCGATAAGGAAGTATGCGCGCGGTTGCACCTCGAGACGAAAGAGCCCGACCTCCGCGCGTGGGCGGCGATGGTCGATAAAACCCTCAAGCCACCGAAGCAGGTCCGCATCGCGGTCGTCGGCAAGTACACGGAGCTGGCTGACAGCTACAAAAGCATTCATGAAGCGTTGGTGCACGGCGGCATCGCCAACGAGGCCGGCGTACGGATCGAGTGGATCGCGTCCGATCGCTTCACCGATCAGGAAACCGCCGGCGAGCTCCTCGCCCCGTACGATGCATTGCTCGTGCCCGGTGGCTTCGGCGTGCGCGGCGTGGAAGGAATGCTCGAGGCGATCCGCTGGGCGCGCGAGCACAAGCTGCCGTTCTTCGGGATCTGCCTCGGTCTCCAGACAGCGATCATCGAGTTCGCTCGTAACGTCTGCAAGATCCCCGACACGAACTCGAGCGAGTTCGCCCCGGAGTGCGAGAACCCGGTGATCGCCCTGATGCGGTCACAGGAAGGCATCCAGGAGATGGGCGGCACGATGCGTCTCGGTGCCTATCCCTGCCGGCTCCGTCCGGGTTCGCATGTCGCGCAGGCCTACAACGCGACGGAGGTAAGCGAGCGCCATCGCCACCGGTACGAGGTGTCGAACGCCTACCGCGACGTGTTGGCGGAGTACGGTCTGCGCGCGTCGGGACTGTCGCCGGACGGCTCGCTGGTCGAGATGATCGAATTGCCCGACCATCCCTGGTTCATCGGCTGCCAGTTCCATCCGGAGCTGAAATCGCGGCCGATGCGCCCGCATCCGTTGTTCGCGGGATTCATAGGGGCCGCGCTCGACCATCGGAAGCTGCGTCCACACGATGCAGTCTCCCGCGAGCTCGCGGAGCTCACCGACTGATATGCCACCGCGGTTCGCTGCTGACAGTAGCCCGTTTCTCATCGCGGGCCCCTGCGTTGTCGAATCGGATGACCTCAATGTCAGAGTCGGCGAGGCGCTGGCGGAGCTTGCCCTCAAGCTCGGCATTGCGGTCATCTACAAGGCGTCGTACGACAAGGCCAACCGCTCGCGGCTGAACGCGCCGCGCGGCCCGGGCCTAGAGGCTGGGCTCCGCGCGCTGGAGCGCGTGCGCAGCGCCACGGGACTGCCGATTCTCACGGACGTGCACGAGCCGTCGCAGGTGCCCATTGCCGCCCGAGTGGCCGACGTCCTCCAGATTCCCGCCTTCCTTTGTCGCCAAACAGATCTCTTGCTCGCCGCTGGCAAAGCCGGCCGGCCTGTGAACATCAAGAAGGGGCAGTGGATGGCGCCCGAGGATATGCGCGGCGCGGTCGAGAAGGTGCGCGCCGCCGGGGGGGGCGGGGGGGGCGGGGGGGGGCCACCCGAAGTCGCCGTCACGGAGCGCGGCACGTTCTTCGGCTACGGCGATCTCGTCGTCGACATGCGGAGTTTCGCCCGGCTGCAGGAGGCGTGTAAAACGCCCGTCATCTTTGACGCCACGCATTCCGTCCAGCAGCCGGGGCAGGGCGCCGATGGCTCGAGCGGCGGACAGCGCCGCTTCATTCCCACGCTGCTGTACGCCGCGGCGGCCGCGGGAGCCGACGGCTTCTTCCTCGAGACGCATCCTGATCCGGCGCACGCGCCGTCCGACGGCCCCAACATGGTGCCGCTCGACCAGCTCGCCGGCATTGTCGGCCTCGCGGTCGAGGTCTGGCAGCGCGCGCGCGGGAAGGAGACCGTGCGTGCGTAAGCTGGCACCGGCCTCCGAACGATTGGTCGAGCGCGGCAAGCGCGTCCTCGCGCTGGAGGCGGCAGCCGTCCGGCAGGTCGCCGACAATCTCGATGTCGCGTTCGCCCGCGCGGTGGAAATCCTGGCCGCCGCCAAGGGTCGCGTCATCGTTTCGGGTGTCGGCAAGTCGGGACTCATCGCCCGCAAGATCGCGGCGACGTTCACATCGACCGGCACGCCCGCAATGTTCCTGCATCCCGTCGACTCGCTGCACGGCGACCTCGGCATCGTGAGCCGTGACGATGTCGCCGTCGTCCTGTCGAAGAGTGGTGCCTCCGACGAGCTGTTCGGCCTGGTGAGTCAACTGAAGCGGTTAGGCGTACCCATCATCGCGCTCACGGGCGGCGCCGACTCGCCACTCGGCCGGCAAGCCACGGTGGCCCTCGATGCATCGGTAACCGAGGAGGCGTGCCCCGAGACGCTCGCGCCAACCGCCAGCACGACTGTGGCGCTGGCGTTGGGCGATGCACTCGCCGTGACATTACTCGAAGTCAAGGGATTCCGGCGCGAAGACTTCGCCGCGCTGCATCCCGGCGGCGTCCTCGGTCGCAAACTGCTGCTGCGCGTCGCCGACGTGATGCTGACTGAGCATCTGCCGACGCTCACGCCGGATCGGCCGATGCGCGAATGCGTGATGCTGCTCGCCGAAAAGCGCGGCACGGTGGCAATCGTCGAGCGAGACGGCACTGGTAAGCTCGTGGGCGTGGTAACGGCCGGTGACCTGACACGGCTGATGGAGCGAACGGACCGATTTCTCGACATCCCCGTCGGCGACGTCATGACCAAGACCCCCAAAGCGACGACACCCGAGGAGCTCGCGGCTACCGCGGTGAGTGTGATGGAACGTCACGGCATCATGGCTCTGCCGGTACTCGACGGAGACAAGAACGTCGTGGGAATCGTGCACCTTCACGATTTGATGAAAGCTGGCGCAGTATGAGACGCTTGCTACTGCTGGCGCTGGTTCTCTCCGCGGCGTGCAAAAACGGGACAGTAGTGACGGCGACGCAGGCCGCCCTCGATAGCGCCGATCAGGTGCTGATCGGCATGACGCACTACGTCACGCAAGAAGGGATTCTGCGCGCGCGGGTCCAGGCCGACACGGCGTATTTCTACTCCGGCACGCAGCGCGCCGAGCTGCGCAACGTGCACGTCACGTTCTACGATCCCACCGGAAGGGCGACGTCGACGCTGACATCCAAGGAAGGCACGCATCATTGGCGGACGGGTGACATGCAGGCGCGTGGCAACGTCATCGTCATCCGCGACAAGGATGGCGGCACGATGCGCACCGAGGCGATGGACTACAATCAGGCAAGGAACCAGGTCAGCTCCGACAAGCCGTTCGTCTTCGATGCACCCGATCGGCATGTCCGGGGCGAAGGATTCACTTCAGATCCTGAGTTCAAGAACATCACGGCCAAGCGTCCGCACGGCACCGGCGGACAGTTCATCCTTCCCAATCAATGATGCCGTTGTTCGCCGCGGTTCTTCTGGTCCAGCAGCCTGCCTCCGGTGACACAACAGCCGGACGGCCCTGCCGAGTCGCCGTGGACTCGATGGGGCATTATCACGAGACCACGAATGCGGCCGGCGACAAAGTTTCCAACGGCGGCGGCGGCGTGCGGGCGCACTGCGACGGGACCCGTACGACGATTGCCGCCGACAGCTTTGCGCACTACGGCGCGCTCGGCAGGCTCGACCTCATCGGCAAGGTGCAGATCCGCGATACGGGGTTGGCCCTCGATTCGCATCTCGCGTCGTACTTCCTGCGCGACGAGCGGCTCGAGGCGCACAATAACGTGATCGCGGTGAACCGGCGCACCGGGTCGGTCTTGCGCGGGCCCAACCTGAAGTACTGGCGCGCGGCGAAGGGCATCCGTGACACCGTGGAGATGTACGCCACCTCGCGGCCTACCGTCGAATATCGACAAGGTACGACCGGTGACTCTGCGGCCCAAGAACCGTACATCATCATCGCCGACCGCATCCGCTTTAAAGGCGACGACCGCATGTGGGCCGGTGGCAGGGTCACGATCGATCGCAGCGACTTCGCTTCGCGTTCCGACTCCATGATGATGGACCAGACGCAGGGGTTCGGCGTCCTCGTGGGCACACCGCGCGTCGAGGGGAAGGGACGAGCCGCCACGGGCGAAGCGGGCAAGAGCTACACGCTGGTCGGCACGCGCATCGAGCTGGCCCTCCAGCAGCGCGACATCCGCGGCGTCAAAGCGCTGGGACATGGCAAGGCGACGGGGGCCGACTGGACGCTCACCGCTGACACGATCCAACTCGTGATTGCCAACAAGCTGCTCCAGCAGACGTTCGCCTGGGGCGACTCGAGCCGTCCTCACGCCCTGTCGGCGCTGTACACGATCCAGTCCGACTCGATGGCCATCGATTCCCCCGGCGAGGTGCTGACGGAATCGCGGTCGTTTCGCCACGCGTTCTCCACCGCGAAGCGCGACTCCACGACGCCGTCGTCCCAAACCGACTGGATCACCGGGGACTCGTTGACGGCGCGCTTCGTCCAGGAGCTCGACTCGACGACGAACCGCCAGCGGTCGCGACTGCGGATCATCCTGGCGCGCGGATCGGCGCGGGCGTTGACGCATCATTCCGACCCGAAGGACACCACGAAAGCGGGTCCCTCGATCAACTATTCCCGCGGCGATCGCATCACCATCGCCATGTTCCGCGATCGCATCGATCACGTGGAGGTCGCCGGCCGGGCCGATGGCGTGCATCTCGAACCGCGGCCGCCGATCGTTGCGGATAGCGTGAAACGCGCGCGGACAGACACGCTCCGGACCTCGCCGGCCTCGACGACCCCATGACCGGCCTGGACAGGTTCGCCGATCTGTTTGCCACGCGTGACTCGTCGCTCGCGTTGGCGGCTGCGGCGTTGACACGCATTGCCGACGACAGCGGGCGCGCGACGTTCGGCGACCTGGCGGTCGCCTACCGTGAGGAATTCCTGAAGCTGCGGGCGCACGCGAAGGGTGAGGCGCAGGACGCAGGCAGTCTGTCGGTCGACGACGCGCGCGCCTATCTCGCCACGTCCGTGCTGCCGCGTCTCGCGATGCTCAAGCTGATCGTCCTGCCGATGGGCGCCCTTTGGGGCGACGTGCCCGTCGCCTTTGCGCCCGACGCCTGGGCCAGCATGCCCAGCGACCGCGCCTCCGCCTCCGCACATTTCCTCGAGCTGGCCGAGGAAACGGTCGCTCGCAGCGAATCGGTGAGCGGCGAGCATCCGATCGTGCGCGGCGGCAGCCGCCTCGAAGCGCAACACCTGGTGAAGGCATATAAGGGACGGCGTGTGGTCAACAACGTGTCGCTGGATCTCGCGCAGGGGGAAATCGTCGGCTTGCTCGGACCGAATGGGGCGGGGAAGACCACGTCCTTTTACATGATCACCGGGCTGATCCGGCCGGATGAGGGCAGAATTCTCCTCGACAACCGCGACATCACCGCGCTTCCCATGTATCAGCGGGCGCGGTCGGGAATCGGCTATCTGGCTCAGGAGCCATCGATTTTTCGCAAGCTGACGGTCGAGGAGAACGTGCTCGCCATCCTCGAGACGTTGCATCTCGACGACCTCGAACGGAAGCAACGACTCGAAACGCTGCTCGACGAGCTCGCCATCAAACATCTGCGTCGTCAGAAAGCCTACCAGCTCTCGGGTGGCGAGCGGCGGCGGCTCGAGATCACGCGCGCGCTCGTGACCGAGCCGAAGTTCCTGCTGCTCGACGAGCCGTTCGCGGGCGTCGACCCGATCGCGGTCAACGACATTCAGACGATTGTCGCGGGACTCAGGCACCGCGGCATCGGCGTGCTGATCACCGACCACAACGTCGAGCAGACGCTCGACATCGTGGACCGCGCATACATCATGTTCGAGGGCCAGGTGCAGGTTGCCGGCACCGTACGGCAGCTCGTCTTCGACGACCGCGTCGCGTCCCTCTATCTCGGTCCCACGCTCACCACGCGCTTGCGGGCGCGGCTGTCCCCCGCGGCATGAAGACCGGCCTGCATCAACACACCGCGCTGCGGCAGGACCTGCGGATCAATCCGCGCCTGTATCAGGCGATGGATCTCCTGTACATGCCGCTGCTGGACCTGGAGCAGCACCTGAAGCAGGAGCTCCTGGGCAATCCGTTTCTCGAGCTGATCGAGCCGGAGGAGGAAGTCCAGGCGTCCGCCGCGGAGCAGCAGAACAAACCCGAGAAAGAAGCGAAGGCTGAGGACGGGCCCGACTGGGAGAGTATCCTCCTCGAGGATCGCACCGAGCACGGCGTGCCGAGCGGCACCTACAGCGACGCGCGCGAATATGTGGAGCCGGTGACGGTCGAGGGCAAGGACCTAATCGACTATCTGCGCGAGCAAACGCGGATGCTCGACCTCACCCCGCGGCAGCAGCTCCTCGTCGAAGAGTTCCTCGGCAACATCGGCGAGGACGGTTACCTCCAGGCCGACCTCGAGCAGATCGTGAAAGGCGCGAATCAGCTGCTGGAGGAGCACGAGGCTGAATCGGAGATCGAGCTGAACGTCGAGCCCTTCACGCCCGCGGAAGCCGAAGCGGTGCTGCGGATCGTTCAGCAGCTCGATCCACCCGGCATCGGCGCGCGCAATCTGCGCGAGTGCCTGTTGCTGCAGCTGGAGAGCCTGAAGCGCACCGATTCACTCGTGTATCGCCTCGTGAAGGACGCGTTCGAGGATCTCATCGCGCATCGCTGGAGCGATCTCGGCAAGCGGTTCGGTCTGGCGCCGGACGAAGTGCAGCGCGCCGCCGACGAGCTGGCGCGGCTCGATCCCAAGCCTGGACTCCAGCATTCCGCCGCCAACGACGCCTACATCATTCCCGATCTCATCGTCGAGAAGATCGACGACAAGTATCACGTCTTCCTGAACGACAGCGGCTTGCCACGCTTGCGGATTTCCAAGACGTATCAGGAGATCGCGCGCGACAAGAAGAAGTACGACGGCGAAAGCAAGGAATTCATCAACCAGCGCCTGAACAGCGCGCACTGGATGATTCAGGCGATCGAGCAGCGCCGTCAGACGATGCTGAAGGTGATGAATTTCATCGTCGACCGGCAGCGGGAGTTCTTCGAGAAGGGCATCGATCACCTGAAGCCGCTGACGCTGCGCGAGGTCGCTGACGTCATCAGCATGCACGAGAGCACCGTCAGCCGGGTGACCAACGAGAAGTACGTGCAGACACCGCGCGGCCTGTTGCCGCTCAAATTTTTCTTCTCGAGCGGTCTGTCGACCACCACGGGCGAGGACGCGAGCGCCCGGTCGATCAAGGCACAGATCCAGAAGCTCGTCGACGACGAGCCGCCCAAAAACCCGCTGACCGATCAACAGATCGTCGAGATGTTCGAGCGCAAAGGCGTCCGCATCGCGCGTCGCACGGTCGCCAAGTACCGCGATCAGCTCGGCATTCTGCCGGCGCGCATGCGCAAGCGGCTATGAGTCTCGCGACCAACTCGACGCCCCCGGACGTCAGCGTCCTCGTCCCGGCCAAGGATGAAGCCGACAACCTCGCCGAATTCGTGCGGCTGACGCGCGAGGCGATGCTGCCGCTGCCGTACGCGGTCGAGCTCGTGATCGTGAACGACGGCAGTCACGACGGCACGCCCAAGGTGCTCGAGGAGCTCACCGCCAAGCACCCATTTGTTAAAGTCGTCACGCACCGCACCCAGCGCGGCATCGCGGATGCGCTGAAGTCAGGCGCCGATGTCGCGCGGGGCAGGGTGCTGGTCTTCTACCCCGCGGATCTCCAGTACATGCCGGCAGACATTCCTTCGCTCGTCGCACCGATTCTGGCGGGACAGGCGGACATCGTCACAGGGACGAAGCGTGGGCAGTACGAGAAGCGCTTCGTGTCCGGGATGTACAACGCGCTGAGTCGCTGGCTCTTCGGTGTGCGGGTGAGCGACCTCAACGGGGTCAAGGCGTACCGCCGGGAAGTGATGGATAGCTTGCCGACCCGCCCCGACTGGCATCGCTTCATGGTGGTGATTGCGGCGTCCCAGGGGTTCCGGCTCGCGGAGCAACCTGTACCGCTGTATCCGCGGCGCGCGGGGGCGTCAAAGTTCGGGATCGGGCGTATTCCGGTCGGCGTGCTCGATCTTGTGTCCGTCTGGTTCCAGCTGCGCTTCGGCCGCAAGCCGATGCTGTTCTTTGGACTGGCGGGCGCGATCCTCTTCCTGATCGGCCTGCTGGTGGGGATAGTGGCGCTCTATCTCCGGTTCGGTCCACCACACATTGGGTTCCGGCCGCTCCTCGATCTGATCATGGTCCTCGTGATTTCCGGCGTGGTGCTGTTTGGCTTCGGCTTCGTCGGCGAGATGCTGGCGGGGATGCGAGAGGAAATTCGCGCGCTGGAAAGAGAGGTCGGACGGGTAAAGGATAAGGGATAAGGCACCGGAACGTTGCAATGGGCGGTCGGTATAAATCCCCATCCCAAGCGATCCGACTGGCCACATGAAGATCCGAGCAGTTTACCTGGCATCGCTGTGCGCGCTTGCCGCACTCGCAATGGGGTGCAGCAAGGGGCCCACGCAGGCCGTCTATGTCACCGGGCTCATTGTGCGACCGCCCGACACGACGCTTTCAATGCGCGCCAGCATTCAACTCCATGCCTTCCTTGTCGACGCCGCGGGCCGCCCTGTGGTGGAAGTGCCGGCTTCGTTCGCGTCGAGCGACTCGAGCACCGCGGGCGTCTCGGCTGGCGGCCTCGTGACATCGCGTGGACCGCTTGGCGGCGTCGTGCTCACCGCATCATACGGCACGTTCCAGGCGGCAGCGCGCATCCGGGTGCTGGACTCGACCATCGTCGCCAGCGTCACCGTTCCCGGTCGCCCCTTCGGCGCCGCAGCCAACTCGGGTGGGATCGTGTATGTCACCAGACTCAACGCCGACAGTCTCGCGCGTTTCGACCTGCCGTCGCCGGCAATCTCGGCACACGTCACGGTGGGGTCGGTTCCAACGTCCGATGCGTTTTCGCCCAACGGGACGACGGCCTTCGTCGCTAACCAGGGCAGCAGTGATGTCGGGATCATTACCGTCGCAACCAACACGCAGTCCACCACACTCTCTCTCATCGGCAATCCGTTCATCGTTCGGGCGAGTCCCGATGGCACGCTCCTCTGGGTCACGACCAACGCGGGTGGCCTGTACGCGATCGACCTGAGCACACACAGCATTGTGCATTCCTTCACATTCCCGAGAGCCTCGAACGGGATCGTGTTCCATCCGACCAACGATTCATTGCTGTATGCGAGCGTTATCGATGGAACCGTGAAGGAGATCAATTTCAAACGCGACTCGGTGCTGCGCACGTTGCCCATCGGTTCGGAGGCACAGGGCTTGGCCATCGCTCCAGATGGCAGCGAGCTATACGTGGCGGATCAGGCAGGATATCAACTCAAAATCGTGAGCCTTTCGAGCGCTGCCGTTACTTCGATCGTCCTGCCGGGACAGCCGTTCGATGTGCAACTGAGTCCCGACGGCACCATGATCTGGGTCGGCCAGTATACGGCGGGTCAGGTACAAGTGTTCGATCGGTCCACACGCGCACTCCGTCGAACCATTCGGACTGGTGGCACCCCCCGACGTATCGCCTTCAATCACGCAGGAACCCTCGCCGTCATTGCAAACGAGGCGGGCTGGGTCGACTTCGTGAAGTAAGCGGCGCGTCGTAGCCTCGGGACCAGCGCGGGCGTAGCTTTAGGCGTCGCTTCCTGGGAGACGGCCGCGCATGGATGTCGAGATCATTCCGTTCGACCCCAAGTACCTCACAGAAACCCTGACGTTGATGCGCACGTGGAGCCCCGACCACCCGGAGCTCGGCGAAAAATCCCTCTACGATTGGCAGCGCTGCGCCAGGTTTCTGGCCCTTAACCGCGGGAGGGTCGTCGGGCACATCGGGCAGATCGCGCATGAGTTCCGTTACGCGAATGGCCGCCCACCCGTGCAGCTCGGTTGGGGAATTACGCTCGTGCTCGACATGTCCGACGTTGAAGTCCGCAAAGCCGCCGGTCGTGGCCTGCTCAAGGCCTGCGAAGATTCCGCTGGCCTGAAGTACGCTGCCGTCGGGGTGGTCCCGGCGATCGAGCCGGCTTATCTGCGTCGCGGCCATCAGATCAAGCGCGACGCCGACAACTACTACGCGAGGTTCTTCCAACCCGGAAAGGCCCTGGCCTACTGGAAGAAATCGCCTGCGCTCGCTCCGCTCGTGACCCTCGCCAATCTGGTTCGACCTGCCAGAACCCGAGTCCGGTTTGGCACATTGGAGGCGATCACGCACTTCCGCTCCGACTGGGATCCCGTCTGGGACGGTTTGATGAAACAGCAGTACGACGGGTATGGAAAGCGAGACGCCGAATTCCTGAACTACAAGCTGACCCAGCCGGATCGCAAGTACTTCGCGTTCCTTCACCGTGATATGGACGGAGCGATCGACGGATATATCGTCTATCGTCGCGCCAAGCACCACGTGCGAGACATGGATTTGGTCAAGATCTGTGACTTCGTCGGATCCGCCCCCGCCAGGCGCGACATGTTCGCCGAGGCCATGCGGTTCGCCCGTCACGATGCGCCCGGCACATATGGGATCGTTGGCCTGGGCTCGACCATGGACGCGCCCGAATTCCGGTCCACCGGGATGTATGTGGTCCGTCCGTACCCGGTCGTGCTGGCGGCTGGCGTCGAGGGGCGGGTCCGCGTCACCTTTTTCGACTCAGACCTCGATAATCTGTGGTGATTGCAGAGCACACCGTTTACATCGTCGTGAGCTGCGACACGGACCCGGATCGCCCCGGCTTCCTCAATGGAACTCCGTCTGACGGCTTGACCTGGCGGGGAATGACCGAGGGAATCCCCGCTCTGAAGGACCTCCTGCACGGCGTGACCGACAGCCGCGGCCGTGAGCCCGTGCTCACCTGGCTGCTGCGTGCGGACGATCAGGTACGGCGAGTGCACGGCGAGTACGCGTGGGTCCTTCACACGCACGAGCCTTTCCTTCGCGCCCTGCAGCAGAGCGGCGACGAGCTCGGCTGGCATCCGCACTTCTGGCGTCGCGAAGGCGAGACCGGTCGCTGGTTTCAAGAGGTGGAAGACATCGACTGGCAGGTGGAGATGTTGCGGGAGGCACATCGTCAGCTCGTCAGCAGCTTTTCCGGCCCACCCAAGAGCGTGCGCATGGGCTGGGCATATCACAACAATCGTACGTACGGAGCGCTGGAGGAGCTCGGAGTGACGGTCGATTGCTCGGCGCTTCCCGGCTATCGAACCTTCCGGGGCAAGCCCCCGACCAGAAGCGAGAATTCGTTCGATTGGCGTCCGAGCCCGCGCCGGCCCTTCTGGCCGTCGCGCACCGATTACCGGCGGCCCGCGAGCCCCGGCGAGAGCTCGTTCCGCGTGCTGGAGGTTCCAGGCTTCGTGTCCAGATCGATTCCGTGGGCGCTCGTGAGCAGCCTCCAGCTGGCCCGTAAGAAGCGGGATCCCGCACAGCTGTGGGACGCGATTCGCCGGCCGACGTACAACATCAATGTCACCGCACGGCCCGCTCTTTTCGCACCGTTGGTGTCGCAACTGCGGACCGCGCTGCGTCGCGCGAACGGTGAACCGCTCGTCTTCTCGACACAGTGCCATGCGGACGAGTTCCTGCCCAATCGCACCACGCTCTACAGCGGAGACAGTGTGAAGGCGAACCTGACAGCGTTGGTCCGCGCGTGTCACGACGCGCAGGCACCAGTGCAGTTCGCCCAGTTACGCGAGATCGCCGCCCTGTGGCCGGGGCCGCAGTGAAGATTTGAACGTCGCGTTTGTCGCGCACGCATATCCTCGCTGGGATGGCGACGTGGCGGGCGCGTTTCTGGAGCGACTCAGCGTCGCGCTCATGGCGCGCGGCCACAACGTGCATGTCATCGCGCCAGCCGACCTCGGGAAGGGAGGACGAGAGCTCCGCCACGGGGTTCCCATCACTCGCGTGCGCTACGCCGCTCCACGTGCGGAGACGCTCGCCTACCGCGGATCGATGATCGCCGGCACGAGCTCACCGGCGGGGCTCGTCCGGTTCGCCAGGCTCGTGTGGCGTCAATCGCGGCTCATCCGACGCCTGTGGGCAGAGGAACGGCTCGACGTCGTGCACGCGCACTGGTGGGTCCCGGGAGGTGTCAGCGCATGGCTCGCCGGGCGCCCGTACATCGTGACGCTCCACGGCATGGATGTCGTCCTGCTCGAGCGCTCGGCGATGATCCGGTCCCTCGCGCAGCGCGTGCTGCGCGGCGCCGCAGCCGTGACCGCAGTCTCCTCAGACTTGGCCGACCGCGCGGCGCGCGCAATGGGACTCGATCGCGAGCGTATCGTCGTCCAACCGATGCCGATCGAGGCCGCGCGGTTCACGCGCACCAGCCGGGGCGGTGGTGGCGTCGTCACCGTCGGCCGCCTCATGCCACGCAAACGGCTCGACCTCGTCCTGCAGGCGCTCGTCTTGCTCCGCGCGGCCGGACGAACGCTGCCGTTCACGATCGTAGGCGATGGCCCGGAGCGACCGGCGCTCGAACGACGCGTCGCCGAACTGCATCTCGGCGACCAAGTTCGCTTCCTGGGTGAACTGCCACCCGCACGCATCCCCGAGGCTATCGCAGACGCCGACGTCTTCGCTTTTCCGGCGCTCGGCGAGGGGTTCGGTCTTGCAGCCGCCGAGGCGTTGCTCCTCGGCGTTCCCGTGATCGCCAGTCATGATGGCGGCGGTGTGTGCGACATCGTTCCCAAGAGCGGGGCGGGGCGCATCGTGACCCCGGAACCCCGGGCGATCGCTCGCGCAATCGAGGAGGTGGTCAGCGATCCCGACGCGCGCCGGTTCGCGGCGGCAGAGGGAGCTGCCCTGCGGCAGCGACTCGAGCCCGCCACGGTCGCCGAGTTCTTTGCGGCGCTCTACGAGCGCGTCGCTACAGGATCGCGTCCAAGCACTTGAGCCAGAACGCTCCGTAGTGCTGCCAGCAAACGAAGTTGCAGCCCCAGTGCGGCGCGGGGTCAGACATGTAGGCGAGCGTCTTGCCCTTCCCGAACGTCCCGACCGTGACGAGCGGATCGCCGGTTTCCTTCACTCGCAGGAGTACGTCGCACCGGTCACGCGGCAGGACCTTGTTGTAACCCAGAATCGGAGGGAAACTGGCGAGATCGACGCCGCTGAATGCGCGGCCTGGTGTGGGCTCGGCCGTAAAGCCCTCGGTGCTTTCAACCAGGTCGTCGTGATCGAGGCATTGTACGGGAAGAATCTCCTTCAACCGAGTCCGATTCCATCCGCCCTTGCCCAGCTCCCCCGTGAAGGACAACCAGCCGCCCAGAAACATGGCCCGTTTGCCCGCAGTCACGGCCTCGATGGTCAAACGAATGCGGTCCGGAAACGTCAGGACCCGCGTGCCGAGCTTGGTGCGATCGAAGAACTGCGGATGGAGTTGGAAGTTCTTCGCCTCGACATCGCTGAAGATCAAAACGTCGTATGTCGCGAGAATCTTCTCGTAGGCGCCGGGGGGCAGATTGTAGAACTCCCAGGTCGGGACATCGGCAACCTCATGACGACCGCTCGACTCCAGGGCTTCCTTCAGCCACCTGCCATAGTAGTACATGTCGAGGCCCTTCCAGGCATAATTGAAGGGCGTCTCCACGAACAGCGGACCGAGGCCCACTCCCCAATCGCCGACGTAATACACCTTCGCCATGCAGTACCTCCCGCGCAGTTCGGGCCCTCTTAGATTTCGGCAAACTACCTCGACAATAGCCTTGACCCAACGCTCCCGCGACCTCGCGAACTTCTACATCGCCCGCACGGATTGGCACTCCCCTGCGGAGGAACAGATGCGCTTCCGCAAAGCAGCGGCGCTGGCGCGGGTGCCCGCGGGGGCCGCCGTCCTCGACATCGGCGCGCGAGATCGCGGCCTCCTGCGCTCGCTTCCGGAGGCAATCCGGTATCAGGGGCTCGAAATCGACCCGGCGTATGCCGCGCCCGATGTCGTCATTCATGACATATCGCAGGGCATCCCGTTCTCTCCCGACAGCTACGACTTTGTGTTCTGCCTGGAAGTCCTGGAGCACCTGCCCAACCCCTTCGCTACGCTCTCGGAAATTCATCGCGTGCTCAAGCGGGGCGGCGTGCTCGTCCTTTCTGTCCCTAACCCATACCATTTCAAGGAAATCATCTGGAACGTGTTCAGGGTACCTGACCGCCAGGGACACTTTTATGCCTGGACGCGCCAGACGATGACGAAGCTAGCGGAGGTGAACGGGTTCCGACTGGAGCGCGTGGGTGGCACCTACCTACATCCGCCGATCCCCATGGTCTCCCTCCTCGCCCGGTCGATTGTCTACCGGTTCGTGAAGGCTTGAGCGCCGCGACGCGCCGCTGGCTCTGGTGGGCGCTCCAGGTCGCCATCGCGGGCGTCGTCGCCCGGATGGTTTGGGCCGCGATTGTGCGGAACTGGAGTGAATTTCGCTCGCTGCACGTGTCGCTGGCTATCAGACCGGGGTGGATTGCGCTGTCCGTGCTGGCTGTGTTTGCGACGTACGCAATCCAGATCGCGTCGTGGCGCCGCATCCTCGCAGGGTGGGGCCAGCAGCTGGCCTACGGTCGCGCCGCACGCATCTGGCTCTTTGTGAACCTGGGCAGATATGTCCCGGGCAAGGTGTGGAGCGTGGCCGGCCTCGTCGTGCTGGCGCAGCGCGCGGGCGTCGACGCATGGGCGGCGGGCGCGTCGGCCGTGGCCATGCAAGCGATCGGCCTGGGGACGGCAGTCGCGGTGGTCGCCGCGCTAACTCCTGCCGCGGAATCGCCATTACGTTTGGGCCTGGCCGCGCTCGCCGCTGCGGGAACCATCGGTTTTCTTGGCTGGAACCGCGGGGCTCGCTGGCTTGCGGCGGCGGTGGGGCTGGCAGAGCGGTTTCGGCCGCTGCCGCTCGGTGCCGTCGCGGAGAGCGCCAGCCTGTCGCTCGTCAGCTGGCTGACCTACGGCGTGGCGTTCTGGCTCCTCGCTCTTGGCCTAGGGCTGCCGACCACCGTACCGATCACGACGGCTACGGGCGTGTTTGCGCTGGGCTACATTTTGGGCCTGCTCGCGCTGTTTGCTCCCGGCGGAGTAGGCGTTCGCGAGCTCGTCTTCATCGGGCTTCTCACCCCAGCGCTTGGGAGCGGCGGGGCGGTCGCGCTGACGCTCGGCTCGCGGGTCCTGTTAACCCTGTGCGAGGTCGTCGCCCCGCTCGGCGTCGTGCTGATCACGGGACGATCGAAGGAGGACGTGGGTGTACGAACCTAAACGGCCGACACTCGCGGCCACGGCGCTGTGCACCGTGTGGGTGGCAATCCTGTCTCTGCCAATGCTCGCGGGGAAGTGGCTCGGCGCTCCCGGAGGGGACCAGAACCCGGCGGGCTATGCTTCCCGGACGTGGGGCGCCGAGTGGTGGCATCGCCTGGGACATGTGCCCCTCTGGGAACCCGAGTTGTTCGGCGGCATGCCCTACGTTGCGGCTGGGCACGGCGACATCTTCTATCCGACGTCCTTCCTGCGCCTCGTCTTGCCTGTCGCGACCGTCATAAATCTCGGCTTCGTTGTTCATTATATCCTGGCGGGGCTGTTCACCTACTGGTTGCTCCGACGGCTGCAGGTGTCATGGACGGGATCAGTCATCGGTGCACTGGCCTACGAGCTGTCGGGACTGATCGCGTCGTATCCGTCGCCTGGACACGACGGCAAGCTGTTCGCGTCGGCCGCGCTGCCACTCGCGTTTCTCGCGCTCGTCATGGCCCTGCGCGACAAGCGCTGGGAAGGCTACGCGGTGCTCGCCGTCGCCGTCGCCATGAGTCTGCTGGGACATTTCCAAATCGCCTACTACCTGCTCATCGCGGCGGGCTTGTTTGCGTTGTATCTGACGTTTACGGAAAACACGAGCGAGCCTGGCGCGCAACGGTTCCTGCGTCTTGTGTTCGCGTTCGGGGCGGTGATCCTCGGATTTGGTCTCGCGGCAATTCAGCTGCTGCCTTTCATCCAGTACATACCGTTTTCGCCGCGAGCACAGGGCTACCACGGGTTCGAGGGGTCCACGTCTTATGCAATCCCGTGGGTCCACGTACCGGAGTTCTTCGTCAAGAACTTCGCTGGGTCCCGAGAAACATATTGGGGACCGAACGGTCTGAAGTACCACTCGGAATACCTGGGACTTCCGGTCATCGCGCTCGCGACACTGGGCGCGTTCGCCAAGGATCGGCGCAGACTGGTGCTCTGGCTCGGCGGCATCGGGCTGCTGTTTTTGTTGATCGCGCTGGGCGCGGGAACGCCGTTCTATCGCGTCTTTTGGGCGATCATGCCCATGGTGAAGAAGACGCGAGCGCCGGGCATGGCGTTCTTCGCGGTCGCGTTCGTCGTCGCGTGCTTCGCCGGGTTGGGCGTGGAACGCATCGAACGGAAAGAAGCAGGGAAGGCATTCGTGCCGTGGTTTGTCGTGGCCGGTCTCGCCGTGTTGCTCGCCGTGAGCGGAGTCTTTGGCGCCATGGCGGAAGCCCTCGCCGGCGCGCTGGCGCCTGCGGCGCGCGCCAACGCCTCGGCGATCATGTGGGGAGCCTTCAGCAGCGGACTCGCGCTGGCGCTCACGGCGACCATCGCGTTGGCATACGTGCGCGGACGCCTGACACCGCAAGCATGCGCGCTCGCGCTCGCACTGGTGGTCAGCGGCGATCTCGGGCTCAACGCCCACGGGTTCTGGATCTACGCCCCGGAACCCAAGCAGGACTGGTTTCGGCCCGATCCGGTGACGAACCGCATCAAGCAAACCACCCCGCCATATCGCGTCTTCGACGTGGACGTCTATGGTGCGGACGCCCTCATGGCGTTCGACATCCCTCAGCTCCTGGGCTATCACGGCAACGAACTGCGGTACTACGATGAGCTGCTCGGCGGCAAGGGTGAGTGGCGCAACCTCGGCTTCCTCAAGCTGTGGGACTTGCTCAGCGTCCGCTTCGCGATTACCCACGCGCGCGCTCGCAATGTCGACAGCATCCCCGGCTACCGGCGCGTCCTCGATTCGGTGCCGACCGCGTCAGGCGCCTGGGCCAATCTCTTCGAGCGAATCGAGCCGCAAGCGTACGTCCGCGTCGTTCCGGGTGCCTTAGAGGTCGAGGACTCGAGCCAGGTGATTCCGCTGCTGGTCGATTCGCGCATCGACTACGGCCGGATCGTGCTGTTCACGCCCGACCAACCGATCATGCCGGTCCCGATCCGGCAGATGCCCCCGGCGAGCCCCGCGCGAGCCACGGTGACAGGATGGAAGCCGGGCGCGATGACGATCACGCTCGATCCTGCACCGCCACAGCCGAGCTACGTGCTGGTGTCGGAGAACTGGTATCCCGATTGGCACGCTACCGTCGACGGCTCTTCCGCGCAGGTGCTGCGCGGGGACTACGCACTCCTCACGGTGCCTGTGCCCGCAGGAGCAAAACAGGTAGAGCTCAGCTTCCGCTCGCGCGATTTCGAAACCGGCAAGACGATCTCCCTCGCATCGCTCGCGTTGCTCTTGGCGTTGGCGCTGGTGCCGGCGGCGCTGAGGCGCCGACGGAATGTCTGAGCGGGCGCTGATCGTTGTCCCCACCTACAACGAGGCGGCGAATCTGCCGACGCTCGTCCCGCAGGTTCTCGCGCAGGATCCGCGGCTCGAGATCCTCGTCGTGGACGACAACTCGCCGGATGGTACCGGGGTCATTGCGGATGAGACCGCCAGGACCAACCCTCGCGTCCATACGATGCATCGGGCGGGGAAGCTCGGACTCGGGACCGCGTACATATCCGGGTTCAAGTGGGCGCTGGAGCGTGGCTACGACTACATCTTCGAGATGGACGCCGATTTCTCACACGATCCGCGGCACCTCCCGGAGTTTCTCACGGCCATCCAGGACGCCGATGTCGTGCTCGGCTCGCGCTACCTGCAGGGAAGAGTGACGGTCGTCAATTGGCCGATGGGCCGTCTGATGCTATCGTATTTGGCCAACATCTACGCCCGCTGGTTCACGGGACTCAGCATCTGGGACCTGACGGGTGGGTTCAAGTGTTTTCGCAGGCGCGTCCTCGAGACGATCGACCTGTCCCAGGTCGGCTCCAACGGGTACGCCTTTCAAATCGAGATGAGCGTCCGCGCATGGCGAAAAGGGTTCAAGCTCCGGGAAATCCCGATCGTGTTCGTCGACCGGACCGAAGGTCAGAGCAAGATGAACAAAGCCATCGTGCGCGAGGCGGTCTGGAAGGTCCCACGGCTGCGGCTCATGGCGTGGTTCGGCCGCATCTGATCGGACTGCCGATCTACAAGATGACGGGATCGGGAAATGATTTCGTCGTGCTCGACGCGCGCACCTCTTCGCCTGACGACTGGAATGCCGAGGACATCCAAGCTGTCTGCGCGCGGGGCACTGGCATCGGCGCGGACGGCATCGTGTTCGTCGGGCCGGGCTCGCATCGGGGCACAGCGCGCATGATCTACTACAACGCCGACGGCTCTCACGCGGCGATGTGCGGCAACGCCGCCCTCTGTAGCACCACGCTCGCCGCTCACCTTGCGCTGGGATCCGCGGATGGCATGGACCTCGAGACGGATGCGGGGACCTACCGCAGCCGCGCGACGGGGCGGGAGACGGGACGTGCCGAGCTCCGGTTGGCCCCCCCCCCGGTCGAGGCGCCGGCCGCAGTCCGCGGGCTCCCGCTTGCCGCTGGCGAACGTCGGGCCGCACTCGGCCGCGTCGGCGTTCCGCACCTCGTCGTCGTCGTGGAAGACGTCGATCGAGTCTCACTGCTGGATCGCGGCCGGGCGCTCCGGTTCGACCGGTCGCTGGCACCGGAAGGAGCGAACATCAACTTCATTTCGGCCGATGGACCGACGCACAACGGGAAGCCGGCATGGCGGATGAGGACGTATGAGCGCGGCGTCGAGGGTGAGACGCTGGCGTGTGGGACCGGCGCTGTAACCGCCGCCTGCGCGATTCAGGATTGGGGACTGGGAGCGCTACCGATCGACATCCAGACCCGCAGCGGCCGGATGCTGACGATCCGCGCCACGAAGGCTTCCAACGGCTCCTACGACGATGTCTGGCTGGCTGGGGAGGGGAGAATGGTGTTCAGAGGTGTGATTACTTAATCCGCTTGTCCACATTCACCCACATGCCAACTTAACATAACATCTATTATACGAAGTACTCTGCTACGAAACAGAGCCCTTTGTGAGCTCCCCGAGGCGCACCTTCGCCTCGGTCACAGCCGACTCTTTCGGGAAGTCCTTCACGATCCGTCGATAGGCGGCAATGGCTCTGGCTGTGTCTGCGGCGCTGGTCCAAGCCCGACCGGCATCAGACAGTAGCTGAGCCCGCTGGAAGTCCAGCCGGGCCGCGCTGGAGGCCTTCTCGTAGGCGTCTGCGGCGTCTCTGAAGCGTCCCAGGTTCTCGTAGGCTGCGCCAAGCAGGCTGTACGCCTGGGAGCGATAGGCCTGCCCCGCACCCGATGTCCAGTCCTGTAGGACGGTGACCGCCTGCTGCGGCTGTCCTTGTAGCAGCCGCACATTCGCCAGCAGGAGGCGGCCTTCTTCGGAGGCGTTCGTGCCGTCGTAGTTCTCGACCACCTTGGCGAGTTCGCTCGCGGCAAGCGGCAGGTTCTGATTCTCGAACGCGAACCGCGCGCCTTGGAGCTCTCGGCTCGCGATCTCTTCGGCCCGGCGCTTGGTGGACAGCTGCCAGACAAACAGTACGGCCGCGATCACGATGACCGCGCCGATCCACGAGCTCAGCTGCTTGTGCCGCTTGACCCATGCGACGACACGATCCGTGAACCCCTCGCTTGGGGTTTTCGCTGCGACGGCTGGCGTCGCTGGAGCCGCCGCGGCCGCGGAGCTGGTTTTAGCTGTCGGTTTTGCCGTTTGCGTTGCCATCGCGCCGCTCCGCGGAATGTCCATGCCGACTTCGTCGGAATGATCAATGTTCAATCATCAATGTCGAATGATCATTGATCATTGTTTATTGATCATTGATCATTCGTAGTTGCATGCCCCTGGGGTGACTCGAACACCCGGCCAACGGTTTAGGAAACCGCTGCTCTATCCACCTGAGCTACAGGGGCATATCCGGGGGCGTAAGCGGCGAAATGTAGGCGAGTTAGGCGTAGTGCAGCAAGGCCTCGATGCGCCGTCCCTGCAGCCGCTGCCGGCCCTTTAAGAAGTCGAGCTCGATCAGAAAGCTGAACCCCACAACCGCCCCGCCGGTGGCACCCACCAGCTGCGCTGCGGCGTTAGCCGTCCCTCCCGTTGCTAGCACGTCGTCCACGATCAGCACCCGGTCGCCCGGCTGGACGGCGTCGTGATGCATCTCCAGCGCGTCGGTGCCGTACTCGAGCTCGTATTCCACTCGCTGGGTGGCGGCAGGCAACTTCCCTGGTTTGCGGATCGGGACGAGCCCCGCCCCGAGATCGAGAGCGATCGGCGCGCCGAATAGAAATCCTCGTGATTCAATGGCCACGACCCGCGTAATTCGCGCGCCGCGGTACGGATCGGCCATCTGCTTGACCGCCTGACCGAACAGCTCGGGATCCAGCAAGACCGGCGTGACGTCACGGAAGATGATCCCGGGCTTCGGGAAGTTGCGGACGTCGCGGATTGCGCGCTTCAAGTCTTCCACGAGAGTCTTCCCCTCCCCCGCCCCGGGAATTACCTGATGTCAAACGACGTAGGAAGATGCAGCTCAACTGGAACTTGAAGACGTTCGACGTCAGCGACGTGTGCGTGCGGCGGGCCCTGACGGAGCTTGTGCTCCAATGTGTCGAGCGCGGTCTCAGGACCCTGAGAAACTACTTCAACTGCTCCATCAGGAAGATTCCGCACGAAGCCTGCCAGCTCGAGCCGCTCGGCTTCACGCATGACAAACCACCTGAACCCCACGCCCTGCACCCGGCCACGCACGATCCAGCGCCGCCTGGTCACGACGGCATGGTGCTGCGGCTGCGCCGGCGTCTTACGTAGATCAACACCACGATTAGGGTGATCGGGATGAGCGCCAGTACCACCCACGTGACGTAGCGGTGGATCTCCTCGCTGCGCAGCACGCCTTCATGCTGGCCGAGGAAGTATCCGATGAACGTGAGAATGGCGCACCATGCCGCGGCGCCAATGCCGGTGTACAGCACGAACTTTGGCAGCGGCATGCGATGCAGCCCAGCGGGAATCGAAATGAGATGGCGAATCACCGGAAACAGGCGGCCGATGAGCGTGCTGATCTCGCCGTGCTGGGCAAAGAAGCGCTCCGAGCGCTGGAGATTCTTTTCACTCAACAACACGTACCTGCCATAGCGCTGTAACAGCGGCCGGCCGATCAGCTGAGCCCCGAAATAATTAGCCAGCGCCCCGATGATACTGCCGAGCACGCCGCAGATCAGAGCCACCGGAAAGCTCATCTGTCCCTTGGCGGCCCAGTATCCAGCCGGAGGCATGACCAGCTCGCTCGGGACCGGGAGGATCGACGATTCCATCGCCATCAATGCGATGATGCCCGGATAGCCGAGATCGAGGAGCGTCCGGAGCAGCCAGTCGATGAACCGTTCAAGCATCGAAGCCGTGCTCGCCGACGAGTGGGACGAACCGGGCGTCTCCGATGGGCGTCGCGCGAATTCCGGCGTCGGTGCGGCGGACGAGCGTCAGCGTCTGCGCGCCTTTCGCGCCCAGTGGAATGATCATGCGCCCCCCTCCCGGCGCGAGCTGCTCGACGAGCGGCGGCGGAATTTCCGGTCCGCCGGCGGCCACCAGAATGGCATGATACGGGGCGTACGCGCTCCATCCCAGCGTCCCGTCGCCGACCAGGAGCGAGACGTTCGTCACACCCGCCGCCTTTAACGCCGCCTGAGCCTTCTCCGCGAGACCGCGCACGCGCTCGACCGTGAACACTTGAGCCGCGAGCGCCGCGAGTAATGCAGTCTGGTAGCCTGATCCCGTGCCAATTTCGAGCACGCGCTCTTCGCCCTTTAAGCCGAGCGTCTCCAGATATCGCGCCTGGGTGAAGGGTTGCGAGATCGTCTGGCCGGTCCCGATCGGCAGCGCGGCGTCTTCATACGCCCGATGGCGCACTGCCTCCGGCACGAAGAGGTGTCTCGGCGTCGCGGCAAAGGCCCGCAAGACCGCGAGATCGCGAATGCCCTGCGCTCGAAGTTGCTCGACGAGCCGCACGCGATAGCCACCATAGGTATCGCGGCTCCCTCCCGTCACTTTTTCTTCCCTCCGAGATTCCACTTCCTGACGACCTCGAGCAGTTTGTAATTCGTCAGGTCCACGTGCAGTGGCGTGACGGATATGTACCCGTCCTTCAGTGCCTGGAAATCGGAGTCGGCGCCTCCGGACCACGTTACGCGTCCCCCGCCGATCCAGAAGACCTCGCGGCCCCAGGGGTCCTTCATCGTCGCGATCTCTTCGTGAAAGACGCGGCTGCCGAGGTTCGTGACCTTCACGCCCTTCACCTGATCCGCTGGAATGGGCGGCAGGTTGATATTGAGCAGCGTTTCGCCGGGAAAATTCTCGACGCGGACAATGCTCTGGACCAGGCGTTCGAGCCCGTTGCGATGACTCTCGAGATGCTCGAGGTCGAAGCTGCCGTACGAAATGGCGATGCTCGGAATCCCGGCGGCCAGTCCCTCCATCGCCGCGGATACCGTGCCCGAATACAACACATCCTCGCCCATGTTCGGCCCGTGATTCACGCCTGACATCACCCAGTTGGGGCCTTCCGGCATGAGTGCGCCGAGGGCGAGCAGCACGCAGTCGGTCGGCGTGCCGTCTACCTGGAAGGCCCCATCGCTGCGCCGGTGGGCACGCAGCGGTCGATGGAGCGTCAGGGAGTGAGATGTGCCGCTCTGCTCACGATCGGGCGCCACGACGGTCACGTGGCCTACTTTTGCGCAGACCTCAGCGAGCAGCGCGATTCCGGGCGCCAGCACGCCATCATCGTTCGAGACGAGAATCCGGAGGCTCACGTTGCGCCTGGGCCCGCCGTGATTCGGCTCGCATGACGGGCGAAGACGCGCGCCAGGCGCCACGTGTCGGACAACGTCCGAAAATGACTGCGCGGACCGTAGATGGTGGGGACCGTTACGGAGGCGACTTGATATCCGGCCCGCAACGCATCGAGGAGAAAAGCGGTCTCGTATTCGTATCGGTCGCCGGTCGGCCGTACGCGCTCCGCCACGTCTCGGGTGAACGCGCGGAACCCGGTCTGCGCATCGGATACACACTGGCCTCCGATGCGGGTCGTGAGCCGTGCCGACAGCCAGTTCGTCAATCGTCTCCCGAACGGCATCGTCTCACTGCGGTCGCGCGACCCGAGCACTAAGTCCGCTTGCCCTTCGACAATCGGCGCAAGCAAGCGCGGGATCTCCTCGGGCGCATGTTGTCCGTCAGCATCCACCGTAACGATGATATCCGCATCGTTGGTGATGGCTTCCTCGATGCCCGTTCTCAGCGCCGCGCCCTTGCCAAGGTTTCTCCGATGGCGAAGGACCGATTGATTGGCTGCGTCGAGCGTCCCGTCAGTGGAGCCATCGTCTACCACAATCACCTGGGCATTCGGGAGCGCTAGCCGCGTCCGAAAAATGACCGAGCCAATCGTACTCGCCGCCTGATAGGCAGGAATCACGACGGCCACCCAGGGGTCAGCGGGAACTGGGCGGGACATTCGATGACGAGTGCCCCTCGAGAATGCCGAGTACCGACTTCAGCTCGGCGCGGAGCTCCTTGACGGTTTCGGTGGCGAGCGCCCGCCGCGTCTCCGGCTTGAGCTCGCCGGAACGCCGGTAGTGCTCGATCTTCTGCCTCGCGCCCTCGATCGTGTATTTCTCGGTGTAGAGCAAATGCTTGACGAGCATGATCAGCTCGATCTCGCGACGCTGGTACACACGATTCCCGGAGCGGTTCTTGGCGGGATTCAGGAAGCGAAACTGGCTTTCCCAGTAGCGCAGCACGTGCGGCTTCAGGTCGGTCAGCTGGCACACTTCCCCGATCGAAAAAAACTCCTGAACCGGTTGGATCGGTGTGCCACCGGTGGTCATTGCCACTGTTCCGCCTTCAGCTCACGCTCCATCAGGTCCGCGACCGCCTGGCGTGGGGCTTTGTTCTGAAACAGCACGTTGGCGACTTCGCGTGAGATAGGCAGCTCGACGCCGTGGCGCTCTCCCAGAGCGACGGCGGTGCGAGCCGTGTTGACCCCTTCGACGACCGCCTGCGTACGCGCGAGTGCCTGCGCGACCGATTGCCCCTGCCCCAGCGCCACCCCCAAGCCGCGGTTGCGTGATAGCGCCCCCGTCGCCGTGAGAATCAGATCGCCGAGACCGGCCAATCCCGCAAAGGTCATCGGTTGCGCGCCCAGCGCCACTCCGAGCCGGGTTATCTCCGCTAGGCCTCGCGTGATGAGAGCGGCTCGTGTGTTGAACCCCAGGCCCAGCCCCTCGAGGATCCCGGCCGCGAGCGCGATCACATTCTTCAAGGCACCACCCAGCTCGACGCCGATGACATCGGTGTGCGAATACACCCGGAAATACCCGGTCGAGAAAATGCGTTGGACGCGCTCGGCGACTTCGTGCTCAGCGGCCGCGGCGACGACCGCCGTCGGCTGACGTTGGTAGACCTCAAGCGCGAATGAGGGACCGGATAGCACCGCCACCGGTGTCCCCGCCGGCAGGACTTCGACCAACACGGCTGACGGACGCTCCAGTTTTTCGGGATCGAGTCCCTTCGATGCGCTGACGACGAGCGGTTTGCCCTTCAGGGATCCCGCCACCTGAGTCATCACAGGCCGAACCGCGTGTGATGGCGCAGCGGAGACGATCACTTCCGCATCGCGCACGACCGCGCGGATGTCTCGCGCCGCGCCGAGGCTCGGACCGAGCGGCGCGCCGGGCAGAAACATGTCGTTCACATGTCGCTGGTTCACGCTTTCCACGACTTCCGGCTCGCGCGCCCACAGCGTCACCTGCTCGCCTTTGCGTGCAAGCAGATCCGCGAGTGCCGTGCCCCAGGCACCGCCACCCACGACCGCAATGCGGGTCACCCGAGCCCAGCCTTCTTGGTGCGGAACCGGTTCTCGGTGCCGGCAAGGAGACGAGCGATGTTGCGGCGATGCGCGAAGATGATCAAAGCCACCAGGGCAAGGCTCGCCCAGAACACGTACGAAGCGCTTGGCTGCAGCAGCGCGACCCACACGGGTACGCTCCCCACGGCGATGATCGAGCTCAACGAGACATATCCCGTCAGCCACAGGCAGAGGGCCCAGACCACCATCGCGATCACCACGGCGACTGGCGCGAGCGCCAGGAACATGCCCGCAGCGGTCGCCACGCCCTTCCCGCCTTTGAACGTGACGTAGGGCGAATACATGTGCCCCAGGACCGCGGCGCCGCCCAGAACGACCGGGAGCCACGTTTCACCGTCCCCGAGCAACCTCGGAAACAGCAACACGGAAATCGCGCCCTTGGCGATATCGAAGAGCGCCACGGGGATCGCGTACTTCCATCCGAGAATGCGGTAGACGTTGGTCGCGCCGAGGTTCTTGGAGCCATGCTCGCGGAGATCGATCCCCCGCCCCAGCTTGCCCGCGATGTAGCTGGTCGGTGTCGCGCCGAGGAGATAGGCGGCGACAATTGCCAGGATCGTGGTCAGCGGCGGCCTCGCTTGCGGCGAAACTTGATCGTCAGCGGCGCGCCGGTGAACTCCCAGGCCTCGCGAAAGCCGTTGTGCAGGTAGCGCGTGTACGACTCCGGGATCGCCTCCGGCCGGTTGGCGACGACGGCGAAGCGCGGTGGCGCTGTTCCCACTTGAGTCGCGTAGAAGAGCCGCACCGACTCCCCGACGGGCTGCGGCGGCTGTTGCCGGGCGAGCAGCTCCTCCAGCACGCGATTGACCTCCGCCGTCGGCACGCGCTTCTTCCGTTCCTCAGCCACGGTGATAATCGCCTCGAGCAGCTTGGGCACGCGTTGGCCGGTCTTCGCGGAGACGTAGAAAAATGGAATGAATTCGAGGAACGGCGCGCGGGCCTTGATGTCGCGCTCGCCGTCTCTCGCCGTGTTGGTCACTTTCTCCTCAATCAGGTCCCACTTGTTCACGGCGATGATGACGCCGGCGCCCCGATCCCAGGCGTCGTTGGCGATCTTGAGGTCCTGGACGTGCATGCCGTCCTTCGCGTCCACGACCAACAGACAGACGTCCGCCCGCTCCATCGCGCGCGACGTGCGGAGCGTCGAGTAGAACTCGAGGTCCTCCTCGACCTTGCTACGCTTGCGCAGACCCGCCGTATCGATGAAGACAAGGCGTCGGCCCTCGAATTCGAGCGGCGTATCGATCGCATCGCGCGTGGTTCCCGGCTCGGCGGCGACGATCAATCGATCCTGGCCGAGCAGCCGATTGACGAGGCTCGACTTGCCCACGTTCGGACGGCCGACGACCGCAACGTGAATCGCTTCGTCTTCGTCCACTGCCGGAGACTCGGGGAGCAACGACACCACACGGTCCAGCAGATCGCCGCTGCTCTTGCCGACGGCCGCGGACACTGGAAACGGATCGCCCAGCCCCAGCTCGTAGAACGCCAGTTGGCGCGTCTCGTCCGGCAGGTTGTCGGCTTTGTTCACGACGAGCAAGACAGGTCGATGAGCCTTGCGCAGCGACTGCGCGATTTCCAGGTCCATCGGGTGGATGCCGGATTCGATATCCACGACGAACAGCAGGACGTCGCTATCGGCGATTGCCTGCTCGACCTGTCCGCGAATCGCTCGATTGAGGGGATCGGTCGACCCCGGCACCAGTCCGCCGGTATCGACGAGCCAAAAGCGCCGTCCATTCCATTCCGCAGGCGCAAAGTGTCGATCGCGCGTCACCCCCGGCTGCGCATCCACGATCGCCTGGCGCCGACCGATGATCCGGTTGAACAACGTCGACTTCCCGACGTTCGGTCGGCCGATGATGGCTACCGTCGGAACGGTCATACCGTGATCTCTTGGTTCACAAGCGCGTCGGCGAAGTCATACGACAGCTTGACTGGCATCGGAAGCTGCGCGGCGAGGTCGTGAGCCTCCACGTCGTCCATAAACAGCAGGTCGTCATTGACCGCCTCGGCGGGCAACAGCGCGAGGTCGAGATCATCGCGATCGCGTAACACCGACAGCACGGCCGTGGCGGGCAGCAATCCGGCCGAGGTCACGGACGATCCGAACAGCGTGTTCTCGAGCGCCAGGATCTCGAAGTGAGCACCTGTCGCTTCGGATAATTCGGCGGTCACCTGCGGCAGCAGCGGTCCCATCGCGGTCCCAGTCACGACTCCGATGCGTTTTCCCCGCCAGTTTTCACGCTCGAGCGCTGCGCGCGCATTCTGAATTCGCGTCTGGAGGTAACGCACCGACCCAACGCCGTTCTCGCGCTGCTCGAAATCGCCGTACCACTCCGCCGGCGGCAACGGAACGTCGGCCTGGAGGTAGAGGTCGTCGGCGCCGTAGCACCACGGGATGCCCCGGTCTGCCACCGCTCGCGCCGCGCAGTCGTCTACGGTGACCAACGCGGCGCGGCATTCGTCGCGTGTCGGCTGGCGCACCAACGAGTGCTTGCTGAACTCGGTCAAAGCCACCGGCACCACCGACACGGACAGAACCGACCCGCCGAGCCCGTACAGATCGCTCAGCGTGCGCACCAACTGAGCGCCGTCGTTCACGCCGGGAACGAGTACGACCTGCGTATGAAACGAGATGCCGCGCTCGATGAACCACTGGAGCTGCGGAATCACGTCCGTCGCTTCGGGGTTGCGGAGCAGCCAGCGGCGCACCACGGGATCGGTCGCATGGACGGAGACGTAGAGCGGCGAGAGCCGGTATTCCACGATTCGCGCGAGGTCCCACGACTTGAGATTGGTCAGCGTGGCGAAGTTGCCGTAGCGGAACGACAGCCGATAGTCGTCGTCGCGGATGTACAGCACCTGCCGCATCCCTTCCGGATTGCCGTCCACGAAACAGAAGTCGCAATGATTCGCGCAGCGGCGGATGCGGGGCGCTTCGAGCGTCACGCCCATCGGGAGCCCCTCAGGGCGCTCGACGTCGTATTCGACCTCCTGCCCCGTCGGGAGGCGGGCTTGGAGCACGAACTGGTCGTCCGCGGTCAGGAATTCCCAGTCAAGAAAATCCTCGAGTGCGCGGCCGTTGACCGCGAGCAGCTCGGTTCCTGGGACAAGTTGGAGAGCGGCTCCCAAAGTGTCGGGAGCGACCGCCTGGACGCGAATCACTGCCGCCGCCTAGAGGTTCAAGGAGTTTCTGAAGCTAACGACGCAACTTCAACTGCTAATATCGCTTAGGAGGACCTGTAACGCCAGGCAACGAGCGCCGTTCCGGGAACGTGCAGCTCGATCGCGTGCGAGCCTTGCGGAGGGAGTGGAGGGATTTCAATCGCTTGTGTCACCTGCACGTGGCCCATCGCATCCAGAAACTCGAATGTCAGCCGCTGCACGGGGGATCCGGTACTTCCGGAGTTGGTCGCCACGCCGGTAACGCTATAACCCGTCGAATCCTGCTGGAATGTGCTGATCGCGACGTCGACCTGAAGGCCACCTTCGGCGAGATCGCGGTACTTCTGGGCCGAGTCGCGCCGGCCGCGCAGGTCCCAGCCGGCGGCAACGAGCCGCAATGTCGTGCGGTTCAGGGGATCGACGGCCGCCAGCCGTTGGGCGACGGGAAGCAGGTTCGCCGAGTCGCGCAGAGCCTGGTAGGCATTCGCCAGGTCCACCAGCGCGTCTCGGCTATATGGCGACTGCTTGAGTCCACGCTCGAGCAGCTTCGCGCTCACCGCGAAGGCATTCCCGCGCAGCGCACCCTGCCCCGCTTCGATCAGCACGTCGGGAGCGAACCGGCGATCAGCCGGATAGATGGCATCGAAGGCCGCAGTGGCGTCCGCCAAGCGACCGCTTTGAACGTACAGATTCGCCAGGCCCGGGACGACGTCGGTCCCCTCCGGATACGCCTGGAGGTAGGCGCGGTAAGCCTGGATGACGGGGTCAAACACCGGTGCCGCGGCGCTACTATCGGCAGCGACGGCCGCAGCGCCACTCGCGAGGGCGGCTCGGCGGTCCGCTACGGCTTTTGCGCGCGCGGCGGAGTCGCGGCTAAAGGCCTGCTGGTCCGCGGGCGCGAGTCGAGCGCCGCGCGCCCGGCGCGAGG
>WNFB01000050.1_pt1 | contig 70738 bp, 63 predicted proteins | sample 5400501 | NCBI WGS metagenome assembly WNFB01 (sample SAMN13153341, study PRJNA577476) | soil metagenome | isolation source: 200 cm saprolite under Douglas fir tree site 2 hole 1 | place: USA:California | collected 2015-04-18 | reverse complement strand
TGCCGTAGACACCAACGCGTTTCCATTTGCGCTCCGCGGCACGTTCGCAGATCCAACGTCCTGGAACATCGGGCCAGACCTGGTTTTTAACCCAGGGCTTCGCCTTGTCGCCAATCCAGCGCGCCTCGCGCGGGAATACCAGCGTGGGCTCGTCCTCCAGCGGGAGCAGCAGGTAAACGTATCGATGCACGATCTCGAAGCCCGACGCGTAGAACACCGCGCCTTCAAAACCCGCGTATTGATTGCCGCAAATGATGAGCGCGTCGACTCCCGCCGTAGCCATGCGAGATCGAATGTTCTTGTAGCGGCGCTCGATTTCATTTTGGCTCGGCAATTGTGACCTTATGGACTCAAGTCTGTGCGCTAACCGTTCCTCCCCAGGGGCCCTCATTTCCCGCTTCTAACCCACGGCTCGCGCTGTGGGCTAGTGTAGTGTCCCGCAACTTCGTGGCATAAGTCCGGCGCTGTCATCTTGAGCGAAGCGAAGGATCCATGCATTACAAATTAGCTGCATAGATCCTTCGCGGCCTGGAGGCCACTCAGGATGACAGCCTCCGAGATATGACGCGAATTAACGGGACACGACACTAGATTGTTGCGTCACTCTGCACTGAAGTTGCAGTTTTGTTCAACTTCAAACTGATTTCGAGTTCGCACACACAGCCACAGACTCTAATGCCCTCGTGATCTTTCGACAGGGAAGCGCCGCCCTTCAAAGTAGCGGCCTAACATCGGCGCTACGAATGTGCACCACACAGCTCTGCCGCGGTCAGCGCGTAAATTTTCGTAATATCCACCAGAGTTTTTATGCTTACTTTTTCCCCTTCGGCATCGCGCGGACCACTCGAGGGCCCATAATTCACCGTCTCGATGCCGTAGCGTGTCATAACCGACGCGTCTGAGCACCACAGCACTACGTCATGTTTGGGTGCTTCGCCCATCACGCGCTGGTGGTTTCGTTCGATTGCTTGCACCATTGGGTGGTCGGCGCTGATGGTCGCGCCCGGTACGGACACATAGGTTTCAAATTCCAGACCATAGTCCGGGTAGCGGTTTCTTAATTCCACAAACAATTCTTTGGCCTCGCGGCGCGCGTCTTGCATGGCCATGTTTGGGGGCACGCGCAGGTCGAGGAACAGTTCTGCTTTCTCAGGTGTCCGGCTCGCGCGCCATGGATGACCGCCACGAATACAGCCGAGATTGGCGATGCCTTTGTGTCCCTTGTAAGCAGTTCGCTCTTCCCAGCCGGGACTCCACTTCACAACTGCATCCAGTACATCGTAGAGTCGGCGGATAGAATTTTTTTCTCCGCGACCGCGAGCAAAGGCCGTGTGCACGTACATGCCACTGGCCGAAATACGCACCCAGAGCGATCCATAATGCTCAAGGATCACCTGCATGTCAGTGGGCTCGCCCAGGATGCACATATCGGGCAGCACGCCATGGTTCACGAGATAGTGCGTGCCCACCCCGTAGCCTCGGTATTCGCGGCCACGAAACTCACCCCATTGCGTTTTTTCAATCTCACCGGCAACGGCAGCGAGGATGATATCGCCATTCAGTTTGACACCGGCCTCTTGTAGTGCGCGCACGGCATGCGTGTAGCACACCAGCGCGCCCTTCATGTTGTAAATTCCAAGACCATAAATCATGCCGTTCTTGACGACGGCCTGTGGCTTGTATCCGATCCCGGTAAGGAATTCTTCCTGGCCGGTATTCGAGGTATCCATGTGGCCGTTGAACATCAGGCAGTGGCCGTTGCCGTTTCCTTCCCAATGGGCGATGACGTTAGCCCGTCCTTCTTCGATTTCCTGCCATGTGACCTGGAGATCCATGCCCTGCCAAGCGGCACGCATATACTCAGCCATCTTGCCTTCATGCCCGGTCGGACTGGGGATGTTAATGACGTCGCTGCACATGGAGACGAGGGATTTTTCGTCGACGTGGGTGAGGATCTTTTCCGCCAGTTTGGGACTCAGGCCGTTGGTGGTTTTACTGGCTGCTTTCAAAATGAAGCCCCGTTTGTGCCGTTTCTACGGAGTCTGTGTCTAAACTTGTGTGCCGCTCAGGGGCTAAAGCCCCATTTGTTTCGAGAATACTTATTGCAGCGCTGAAGCGCTGCGCCACCCAAAACCGGGCGTCACTTTACACACGCGCCAATCGAAAATCATCCGGATACGAGCAGAGTTTCTCGTTGCCGTTACTCGTGATCAGGAAATTGTCTTCTAACCGCAACCCACCCCCGCCGGGCCAATAAATGCCGGGCTCTATGGCTAGTACCATGCCTTTGCGAATGGCTCCCGTACCGGCTTGGTGCGCATAGGGCGGCTCGTGAGCTCGAGCGCCGACACCATGACAGATGGGATGTGAAGGCTGTCCGGGATAGCCGCCCTCGGCGATGCGAGCGCGGATCAGGCGGTCCAATTCCGGGAAGCCGGCGGCATCGCGCGCGTACCTGACTGCCTCGCTGAAAACCTTCAGCAATAGGTCGAGCAATTTGTGATATTCGGTCGTCAGTTCGCCAGGGCAGGCATTCTTGGTCAAGTCAGTCCAGTAACCATCAGCACAAACCCAGATTTCAAACAGCGTCGGTTCGTTTCTCTGAATGGGACGATCTCCGGTTGCGGTGAACGTGGCGATGCCTTTCCCCGACCACACCAGGGTGAAGGCCCGCGCCATTTCGACTTTGCCTTGGTACCCGACGCCGAGGCCGTGCACAAAACTTTCATACATGCCTCCAACTTCGCTTTCTTTCATGCCGGGACGCATGTGCTCGCGCGTGTACTCCATCGCCAGCGCGGCCAATTCATTGGCCAGGCGCATGCGCTCGATTTCCTGCGCAGTTTTGATGGCGCGAGCTTCGTTGAGCAGCGGTGTGGCGTCGACTACTTGGCCAGAGATTTTTCGGAAGGCATCGAAGTAAGTCTGAGTCGGTGTCGTGGGCTCGCCGACCATTCGATCGGCACTCTGCGTGCCCATGTTGAGCTCGATGGCGATTTTGTCGGTGAGTCCGCGTTCCTTCAGCACCTGGAGTGCGAGATCGAGCGCGCGATATTGCGGAGGACGAGGATCAAGGTCGTCATAGCCCTTGAAAAGGCGGATGTCTCGCGTCCAGGAGTTGCGTTGGGCGTCCGCAAGCTGGGGCTCGATCGCGATGAGTATGGGGTTGCCTTCGCGGGGAAACACCACCGCGTCGTATCCCTTCATGGACCAGTAATTGGTGAGATAAAGGATGTTGTCGGGCGCGCGCACGACCAGGGCGGTGACGTCCTGATCTTTCATCAGCGCGCGCACGCGGTCGAGTTTCTTCGGGTCAATGGGCCACGGCATAGTTACTCTGCAAAAGAGACGTTGCAGGCAACGTTTGTAGTATGTTGATTCAATGTCCGCCCGCTTTACTATGCGCGGTCGCCGGCTGGTTTTCGTCTCTGAAAGTCCAGGCAGCTTCTTTTCCTTTGATTAACCGGTACACGGCCGTGTGCAACGGTGCGGGCACGCCGACACGCTGCGCCTCGCGGGCAATCGCTCCGCTCAAGAAGTCCACTTCGGTCGGGAGTTGGCGACGCACGTCGTACAGCATCGACGGTGGATGGTTGGTCATGGTGCCAATTTTGTTCATCTCCCATGGATCTTCATGCAATTTGATTCCTGCGGCTGCTGCTACCCGTTTGCCCTCTTCGATCAGTTCGTGAAGCAGGGGTCCGAGATCGGAAAATTTCTCCTCTGCCGCAAAATGCGGCGAGTGCGGCAGGCCGGTGAGCGCTGAGACGCCATTCACGGAAGCGTTGAAAATCAGTTTGGACCACTGTGCCGGGCGCGCGTCTTCAAGAGCTTCGGCTTTCAGGCCTCCCACCAAGATCAACTCTGCGGCTTGCTTTACGACGGAAACCGGCGTTTGTCGTGGCTCGAAGGGACCAAGCCAGGTCGCGGTATCAAGTTCGTATTGAACGTGGGTATCGCTATGTCGTGTACCACTCATAAAAGTCGTGCCGCGTATGATGTTACCTCGCGTGTGCTCTGCAATAATTTCTTCGCTGCCCAAACCATTCTGTGCGGAAATCACGGCTCCCTGACCAAAGTGGCTGCCGGCTTCGGCGATGGCCTCTTCCACCTGTGTCGCCTTAGTCGCGACGATACCAAGATCGAACTCAGGCAGTTCTCGCGGATTCGCCGTTGCCTTCAAGGCCACGGAAAAAGTGTGCTTGCCTGAAACCCGCAGGCCGTCGCGATTCAAAGCGCACGCGTGGTCTGCACGTCGCACAAAGGCCCACACGTCGGCTACTCGCGCGAGATGGGCGGCATACAAACTGCCGATCGCTCCACAACCGATAATGCAAACTCGTTTCATGCCTCATCAAGGCCAAAGCGCGAGACTCTCGAATTCAGCACTGGCACGGCTGAAGTTCAACTGCAGGTTTCCTCAGCTGAAGCCACTTCGCAATCACAAGCATTGGTAGAATGCGGATCCTGCTACACTCGCCGGTCCAGCTTCACCAGCTTGTCAGCCTGATAAATTTCTTTTCCCACCACCGCCCGAAACAGAGTATCCGCGTTGTTGAACGAGTCCTCGATGATGATGCCATTCGAGAACAGCGCGTCCTGCAACGCCGCTGAAATTGTGTGTATAGGAGCGGCTCCGCCTTCGCCCATCCCTTTCGCGCCACTGTAGCTGTACGGCGACGGCGTTTCAATATGGCCATATTTGACCGTGGGCATGTTCAACGCCGTGATGGGCGTGTAGTCACTGAACGTGCTGGTCAGCATGTTGCCCACGGCGTCGTAGACGCAGTTCTCCAGCAGTGCCGCGCCGATGCCGTGCGCGGTCGCACCGTATACTTGACCTTCGACAATCGGTGGATTGATTACTGTGCCGCAGTCGTCGACCGCGACATAATCCAGAATCTTGGGAATGAAGGTCTCGCGATCGACTTCGACGACTGCGATGTGAAGCTGCGAGGCGTAGGTGAGCGTCAAATTCCCGTATTTCTTCTGTTTGTCAGGAACCTTAAAGGGAGCCCGCCAGATGTAACGACAATTCAACGTAATTTCGTGCAGTTCCGGCGGCAGTACGGCGCTGTTCACGTTGACGATATTCGCCAGTCCCCAGTAGTTGATGGATTTGCCGGTGCTCTTTGCACACACTTCCGGGCCCTGCGCGCCGGTGCTGAATTCGAGATCGTCTTCCTTTGTTTCGAGCACAAACGCCGCGAGCCGCTTCATCTCAGTCTTCAACTTCTGAGCCGCACCATGGACGGCAGATAATCCGGAGACCGCGAACTGGCTGGCGTAAGTGCCGGAAAAACCTGTGTGCACATTGCGCTCGGTGTCGAACCCGGTACGAACGCTGATCATGTCCGGCGAGATGTTTAATACATCAGCGACTACCTGCGCCGCCGTAGTTTCGTGACCTTGGCCTTGCGGGCAGGAACCAACCGCAACGACCACTTCTCCGTAGATATCGAGCTTGCAGTTCGCCCCCTGTGAGTTGCCGGAGAACGGTGCACCCGGATTCACAATCTGCGATTGCCCAAAGTTATTGGTGCCGGAATCGAGCGTAGTGCCAATGCCAATTCCGATGAGACGGCCTTCTTTGCGTAGTTCAGCCTGCTTCTTCTTCCATCTGTCCCAACCGATGAGTTGCTTTGCGATCTCAAGCATCTTGGGGTAATCGCCCGAGTCATACACGCAACCGTTCGGCGTGGTGTAGGGAAACTCCTCGGGCCGGATGTAATTGCGCAAGCGCATCTCGTCGGCGGGAATGCCAATCTCGTGGGCGCAAATGTCAACTACGCGCTCCAGAAACCATAGATGCTGCATCCTTGAATAGCCGCGATTCGGGCCGACTGGGCACTTGTTGGTTACTGCTTGAGTGAAATCGATCCGCGCATTCTTGAACCGATAAACACCAGGAAAGACCTGTGACCAGATCACGCAGCCCAGAGGCTCGTAACGAGGATAAGCACCGCAGTCGTCGATATGTCGTGAGGCGATCGCGGTAATGACGCCGTCTCCATCAAGCGCCACCCGCGTATCGCGGAACGTCCGCTCGTTGCCATGAGCACTGGAGGTCATGTGCTCGGAGCGCGTCTCCACCCATTTGATCGGGCGTCCGCCGGCCTTCTTAGAGGCAAGAGCGCAGACCGCCATCTGCGGATAATTGGTGATCTTGATGCCGAAACTGCCTCCTATATCAGCGGTCTGCACGCGAATGCGATCGATGTGGACATTCAGGTGTGCGGCGAGAAATTGTATGGCAAAGGACGGGAATGAATTATTACAGGAATAGTAGATGTGATCGTCCTTTGGATTCCATTCGGCGATCACCACATTATTCTCAAGCGGCGTGCTGGAGAAGCGATGGAAATGCAAGCGGTCAATGTGGAGCACGTAGGCGGCTTCCTGAAAAGCTTTGTCCACATCTCCGTATTCGAAAACGCCGTTCCAGACTTTGTTCGTGCCCATTTCCTGGTGAAGAATGCTCTTGTCTTCCAGCGCCTGTTCCGCGTCCACTACAGGTTCCAGCGATTCGTATTCCACCTGAATGAGTTCGGCTGCGTCCTCTGCAAGGCTCGGGGATTCGGCCACCACAGCGGCGACCGGCTCACCCTGGTACCGCGCTTTGGAAATCGCCAGCGGATAATCGCGAATTTGGGAGCAGGGGTCCGCGCCGATTTCGATGAAAGGTTGCGTCTGCGGTTGGATTTCACGGCCTGTGATCGCGCAGATGACTCCAGGCAGCGCTTCGGCCGCGGAAGGGTCGATGCTGATGATCCGAGCATGGGCGTATGGTGAACGGACGAACGCCAGGTACGCCATATCGCGCAGCTTGATATCGTCCGCGAACTTTCCACGGCCGCGCAGCAGGCGATCTTCTTCTTTGCGTGGGAGTGCTTTGCCTACCCAGCGTTCAGTGCCGTCATTCCTGGCTGCGCTCACGTCCTGATTTCCTCCCGGCGCTACAATTGCGTCATTTCATCGCTGCTTGTAATCCATCGATTAGTTTCTGCACATTCTTCTTGCCGAGCGGCTCGAGCAGACCGCCGGCAACCGAAGTCAGCCGCCCAAAGATTTGCGCTTCGCCCTGCCACGCAACCTTGGTCCCGTTCGCGACCGGTGAGAGGTCGAAACCTGCTGTCAGTGAGACGTTTCCCCCGGCAACACTTCCACTACCCTTGTACTGCGCGCGTTTCGGATGATCGGCCTGGGTGAGCTCCATCTTCACTTCCGCCACACCCTTGATATAGGAGATCCCCACATTCACTTTCACGGTGAAATGAGTGGGGTCCTGCTCCGACATCCCCTGGAAATCCGGAAGCAGCGGTGCAAATTTCTTGGGATCGGTGAGAAAGTCGTAGACCTCTTCCGGTTTCCACTTCACTTCGAACTCACCGCCAAATTTGATCGCCATTTTCTATGCCCCTTTGATGTTCTGCGCGGCAAGCTGAATCGCCTTGAAGATGTTCTGGTACCCTGTGCAGCGGCAGGTATTGCCGGCAACGGCTTTACGTATTTCCTTCTCATTCGGCTGCTTGTTTGACGAGAGCAGTTGGTAGGTGGAGAGCAGCAGACCCGGCGTGCAGTAGCCGCATTGCAAGCCGTAGGCCTCGCCGAAGGCCTTCTGAATAGGATGTAACTGACCATCTTTTTCCAAACCCTCGACCGTAACGATTTCCGCACCATCGGCCTGAACCGCGAAAATCGTGCATGACTTCACGGCCGCGCCATTCATCAGCACGGTGCAAGCGCCGCAGTAGGTGGTATCGCAGCCGACGTGCGTCCCGGTGAGATCGAGCCCTTCTCGCAACAATTCCACCAGCAGCGTGCGCGGCTCGACACTCGCGGCACGCGATTTCCCGTTCACCTTCAGCTTGATCGGAACTCGTTCGATAGTCTCAGGCATAGATGTGGCTAGCCTCGACTTGCTCACCACGAGCGCGACGCAGGGCAATTTCAATGGCACGCTTGACCAGCGCGGAAACCAGCGCACGCTTGTACTCGGCAGAACCGCGCATATCAGGCTGTGGGTCGGCGGCGACCCGAGCGGCTTCCATGGCGGCGGCGATGATCTTATCGGTGATTTGTTGGCCGCACAGTGTAGCTTCTGCTTCGGTGGCTTTGATGGCAGTAAGACCGACGCAGCCCAGCGCGATGGCAGCATCTTTGCAGACGTCTCCATCCATCGAGAGTTGCACCGCGGCGCTCGCCGTGGGATACACCGGAGCGGTGCGTTTGAAAGCAAGATATGCGCCGCCCGTGCCCTTGGGGGGGATGTTCACGACGATTTCGCTGACCAGTTCGCCGTGCGTCAGCACGGTCGTGTAGGCATCAGTGATGAACTGGTTCAATGGGACGGTACGCTCACCATCATCAGGACCGAGGCAGCGCACTTCAGCAGCCTGTGTCAGTAGAACTGTGGCCCAGTCGCCGCTCGGGTCCGCTTCGGCGATAGAGCCGCCAATGGTGCCACGATTACGCACCTGCGCGTCGGCGATTCCTGCGGCGCAGTCATGAATGATTGGAATCTTGGCAGCCGTCGCGGAGTTCTCAAGTTCTGCATGACGGGTAAGTGCACCGAACTGCAACGCCCCATTTTCTTCCTTGACGTAGGAAGTTCCAGGGATGAAGTTCAGGTCTACCAGGTGTTGCGGATTGGCGAAACGTAGCTTCATCAGTGGGATCAGACTCTGTCCGCCGGCGAGGAGCTTTGCTTCTTCGCCCAGTTGGATGAGCATGGTAGCGGCTTCCTTCAGCGAACTCGCGCGATGGTAATGGAATGCTCGGGGATACATCGTCGTCCTTCAAATTTGCGGCGCCAGCTTATCGCTGATCCGGCTGGGCAAATTAGCTATTCGCTCGCGCAAATCCCACAGCGACTGCCGCCAGCGCAATTGTTACCAGCGCCGATCCGGTCACGGCCAGGGCCGATGGAAAGAATCCGCCATGGTTAATTGTTTGCAAAATCACTCCCATGGGAAAAACCACAGAGCCGATCAGCAGAGCCATAGCGATCCAAAACCGCGTGGGTTCGCTGAATGCCAGGCGATCGAATACCACCCCGAGCACGATCATCAGCATGGCGAGTCCGATCCAATGGGAGTGCACATCTACCTGGCGGACGTAATTGTATTTCGTCGTGGCATAAGCATCGATGGCGCGGTGCGCCTCCGGGATACGGCGCTCGGCCGCGTGGACAAATGCGCCGGCGAGCGATCCGCCAATTGTGTCTAGCGTCTGGTGCTCGATGAACGCGGCGTAATAGAGACCGTAGAGCATGCCGAATGCGGCCAGCGCGAGTCCGCCGAAGATGAGCAGTTTTCCGGCGCCGCTCATCGTCCGCCTCCCAATGCGGTATCGAGGCTCCCGCTGTAGCGCAGCACGCCGACCAGTATGCCGATAAGAGCAACGATCACCATCAGCCCGCCAATATCGGCAATACCACCAGCCAGCAAGCCCAACCTCAACTCAAGCAGCACACAGACTGGAAGGATTATCGATCCGGCGAGCAGCACCTTGACCCAACGGCGTTTCCATGCTTCCGTGAGAAACACGTAAGGCTGAACGAAAGAGAGCAGCATCGCTAGCAGCCCGAACTCGATAATGTGCGAGTGCGCGGCGATGTTGACGGCCTTTTCTCCGGCAAGATTGCCAAAATTTCTGACCTCGTTGGCGGCCCGCGCCACGTCATTCGCCGCCGAGTAGTCGACCATATTACTCAAAATGATGATTTCCCCTGTTTCGTGTCGATAAAGGTCCACTCCGGCGTACCATGCGCCATGCAGGAATCCAAGGAGAACGAGCAAGGTGCCGCCACTGAGGAGCGCGCGACGCGACCAGGAGCCCTCGCGTGGCAAGTCCGGTTCCACGACATCGGCTCGGGCACCCCGAAAGTATTTCCACAGTCCCCAGGCCTCGCCGAGGAGCGCGATGATCAGCAAGGCTCCGGCGGAATCGGCCAATATGCTCGCCCATCCAATCACTGCAAAAGGACTGTACGCAAGGCCGACGTAATGAATCAGAAATATTCCGACCGGAAGCAGCACCCCACCGGTGATGAATAGTGCTGCCAGCAACTTCTTGCGCGCAAGAGGGAAGGCCACGAACGGCTGCAACAGAGCTAGCAGCAAGGCGAGGTAACCAGCGTCAATCATGTGGACGTGTGCATCCACTTTCGTGCCGCGATCTTCGAGAAGACCGCCCAGATGCTCGAACACATCCTTCACGGCTGTTGGGTTCTGCGCAGCAACGGCCTTCGACGCGGCAATCAGCGCCTCGCCTTGCATCCCAGCATTCTGATGAAGCACAAACACGGCGAATATGTCACCGAACAACATCCCGCCGGCGATGAGGGCGATCCCGCCGAAGATGAACAGACGACGGGCGCTCAAGGGAGCGAATGTCGTGGCTACCGTCGATGGAATTGTTCTCGTTGCCATAGTTCGAGATTGCCGAGCGGCACTCTCCTGCACGGGATCAAAGACCTGGGCCTACACGTTGCATTTCTAATCCGCGGCTGCCTGAGCTGTCGTATTGCGGAATGCCGGCATTACGTGCTTGGCGAACATGTGCTGCGTCTTGATACTCTTCCAATGCTCCAGTCCACCAAAATTCGAAACGATTGCCAACTCACCGATGCCACCCTTGGCCTGTAGCTCGCGAATCTGGCCAATGACTTTCTCCGGCGTGCCGATGAAGCCGATTTCCTGATTCACGATTTCGTCGTATGTAAGCTTGGTAAGAGACTCCAGCGCTCCGCTGGCGTAAAAGCCGTAACCCTTGGCGCGAAGCTCCGCTTGCTTCTCCTCACCGTGCAGAGATTCAATGGGAGACGCGTTGAAGGCAAGAAAATTAAGCAGGGCTTGCTCGACCTCGCGGCGGATCGTCTTCTCATCTTCATCGATGTAAACCGGGCGGATGTACACAATATCGGGCTTATGGCCGTGTTCGGCGCAGGCCTTTTTGTAAATGTTCAGTGGGCCTTCCAGAACTTTCCATGGCAGGAGCGGCGGAACAAACATTCCCCAGCCTTTTTCACCGGCCATCTGATAAGTGATGTCGCTGGTACCGCCGGTAAAGAACTTGGGATGCGGCTTCTGCAGCGGGCGCGGCACCACGGTTACATCCCTTACATTGTAGAATTCGCCGTCGTAGGAGAATTTTTCTTGGGTGAAGGCAAGCTCCAGAATATCGATGGCCTCCTCGTAGCGCGGACGGCTTTCTTCGAGCAGCAGGGCGGAAGGGCCAAAGAGCCAGGCATGTCCCCGGCCCAAGCCGCATTCCAGCCGCCCGTTTGTCAGGATGTCGGTTTCGGCGATCATGCCTGCCAGGCGCATGGGATTTTCAAGCGGCAGCGTGTGCAAGGCGGTGCGAAAGCGGATGCGTTTGGTGCGCTGCGCCGCTGCGGCAAACATAGCCAGCGGGTTGGCGGATATCGAGAACTTCTGGAAGAAGTGATGATCGATGACTGAGTACACATCGAAACCACACTCATCCGCATGTTCGATCTGGCACATGATCTCCCAGATCATGTCGTAATGCGACTTGCCTGGCGGCGTCTGGATCTCGCAATAGATGCCGAATCGCATAGCTGTCCTAACGCTGGTCTCTCCTAACGTTTCGGGCCGCCTTGTCGTAGGTGGAGCGGCTGCCTTCGTGATTTCCAGATTTCGACTTTGAATTATCTACGAGCGCTCCGATGGCGCGGTACTCGCCCCTGTAAAACAGAAGCGGCTCGCCTTCGCGAAAAACTACATCCTCAACTTCGGCAATAAAGATTGTATGGTCGCCGGCAGCTTGGGCGGTGTGCAGCCGGCATTCCAGGTAAGCAAGCGCGCCGTGCAGAACCGGTGTGCCGTGTTTGGTTCGCTCAAAACGCGCTCCTGCCTGTTCGGCGTGCTGATGGCTTTCCGACGATCGCGCGTAGTACTCGGAAATCGCGCGCTGACCTTCCGCAAGGACGTTCACGCCGAAACGCTTCTTCGCATGCAGGTGCGCATGAGTGCGGGCGCGATGATCTACGCATACCAGAACCAGCAGCGGATCCATCGAAACCGAGGTGAAGGCATTTGCGGTCATTCCGTGGACTTCCCCGGCCTGGTCCACAGTAATCACGGTGACTCCCGTGGCAAAGCAGCCCATCGCCTTGCGAAAATCTAAGTGGGTAACACTCATGGACGGCTGGATTTCTTGTAGCCTGTCAACCCCTCAAAGAACGGCGAAGCGAGCACCCCCGCCACGCCACCCGCTAAGTTACCACGTTAAACGCAGTGCTAACTGAATCTGGCGCGGATTGAAGATCGCCCGCGGGGTGCCGTAACCTGGGTTTGGTGATCCTTCGAGAAATGTGCCCGAAGTGCCCGCCGGAATGAAGTCTGGCGCTCCGTAGACCGTATTGAAGAAGCGGATATTGACGGTGTTGAGTGTATTAAAGCTCTCTGCAATCCCCTGTAGATTCATCCGCTCGGTCAGCTTAAATGTTCGGGAAACGCGCAGGTCCACACTCTGATAGCTGTCGCCTTTAAATGTATCTCGCGGTTCGATGCCAACGCGATCGTTGAGAGGGAACCCGTCCCCATTCGCGTCGAACCCAGTGAATTTGGTGAAGTAGTGAGGTGACTCCAGGCTAACGATGGTGGAGAACATCCAATCATTCACCAGGAAATTCTTCTTGGTGGGCCCCTGGAAAGTTGCATTGCCCACAAAGCGGTGCGCCGCATGGTCGGCCGAGAGGGCCTTCTCGGCGGCGAAGTTGCCGCTGTCCTGCGGGATCAGGACGAAACTCGGATTGGGTCCGTCATCCAGACTCTTCGACCAGGTGTAACTAATTCCAAAGCCAATGTGGTGAGTGACCCGCTTGTTGAGGTTAACCAGCAACCCGTCGAACTCGGAGTACCAGCGAGAGTCGGCCTCGAAAAAGTTGAATAGAGCGGGGTTGGCGGCTCCGGGAATCGTATCTGGCGCTGGTGCGGGGGGAGAAGGAACCCAAAAGGTATTCTTGAAGCCGGCATCGCCCTTGGAGTCGTGTACCGGGACGCTTCCCGTGGGCGCGGGTTGGTTAATATTAAAGAAACTGCCCAGATGAACACCGTGGGTACGCAAATAGCTGATATTCAGGACAACGTCCTTTGCGGGCTCGAACTCGACCGAAAGGCTGTTCTGGATTCCGTAGGGCTGGCGGTGGTTCTTGGTGAAGCGTACCACAGTGAACGGAGCCTGAAAGCCCGGCACGAAATTAGCCGGGTTGTCCGGGTAACTGCCGGTTAAGAAGTTATTGAACGCCGCCTGCAATAAGCCGCCCGGACCCCTGCTGCTGACAAATCCATAAAGTTGGGTGACCGAGTTCAGGTCGTCTTCCTGCGGACGGAATTTCGTCTGGCCCCCGCAGGAGGGCTTCTGGCACGCCAGCAACGGTGCCGGAACAATTCCGTGGAACAGGCCCGAACCGGCACGGATTACGATATTCCGCTTCGTACCCAGGCTATACGCGATCCCCAGCCTTGGATCCACTGCCCACTGCGTGTTCAGAACGCCGCTCGGCCAGGTCTCCCAATCCGTACGCACGCCGAGGTTTACCGTCAGGTGGTCGGTGGCGCGCCAGTTATCCTGAGCAAAAAGACCACTGTAGGTATGGTCCAGCACACCCAGCGCTGCGTTTCGAACCACGTCGGGATAGTGACTCAGTTGAAACACCGCTGGGTCGAAGGTTGGCTCTGTGAAACTCGGCGCTTGAAACCTCTCGAATTCGATGAGCACTGGATCGTGTTCCATCAAATTCGACATGCCACACAACGGGTTGCTGGCATCTGGAGCGACGCAGAGAAAGATTGCTTCAAAAGGGTAGAACAGGGGGAAGGATTCCGTGGTACGCACCCAGTTGTAGTCGCCGCCAAAACTGAGTGTATGTTTGCCGACATTCTTCGTGAGGTGATCTACCAGTTCGAAGCGCGACTCTTTATAAAAATCCGGGTTGCCGCGATTGACGCCGATCGCGAATTGGTTGGCCACTTCCATGTGAGGCTGCGACGAAACAGTGGGGAAATCGTAGTCACGGCGTGCCCATTGAAGCCGGAGTTCGTTCACTAAAGATGTTGAAATACTGGTCGAGAGATTCCCCACGAGTGAATGGTCTTTATCAGAGTTGTTCTTGAATCCCGAGGGCAAGTCGAAGCCGTCATTCAAGGGCGAATAATTCTTGAGGTTGCCGTTGTTGAAGAAGTAGCGCACGAACAAGTTATTCTTGTCATTGATCGCGTGGTCCAGGCGCAACAATACATTGTCATAGTCGGTGTTGCGTGTGACATTGAGGTTCTCAAGAGGAAAACCGATCCCCGCCTTGAATTGATTGATCGTATCGATTTTGTTCAAGATGATCGAGTTGTAATATGGCGACTCACGGCGGCGCTGGCCCTCGTAATTGCCAAAGAAAAAAGTCCGGTTCTTGACAATCGGGCCACCGAGGGTGAAGCCGAACTGGTTTTGGCGCAGCTTGTTGAGCTTGTGGCAGCCGCCCGAGCTCAGGTCTCCGGGCACGCTGCAAGTCAATGGGTCGGAAGAAGCAAGAATACTGCCCGCATCCATTTTGTCGTTGCGGAAGTATTCGTATGCGGAGCCATGGAGTTCATTAGTGCCACTCTTGGTGATGATGTTAACGATGCCGCCGACAGCGCGCCCGAACTCGGTGCTGTAGCTGCTGTTAATGACCCGAAATTCGCGCACCGCTTCCTGGGAAGGGGTGTATTTCTGCACGCCTGAAGCGGTCGAGATATTATCCGCGCCATCGACTGCAATAAAGTTGTAGTGGATATTCTGGCCGGCGAAGGACAGCTTGGTCACCGGTTCGATGATTACGTCCGTGCTGCCCGACGTTGTGTCGCCGATTTTCACCCCGGGGGCCAATAAGGCGAAATCGATGAACTGGCGCCCATTGACCGGCAGATCCTGAATCTTCTGCTCGTCGATTACCGAGCTCACCATGGTACGCGTAGGTTCGGCGACTTCGCCGACGTCTTGCACCGTGACTTCCTGCGTGATCTGTCCCACGGGCAGGTTGAAGTCCAGGTTGCCTGCAGCACCGAGATCGAGGTGGAGTTTCTTGGCCGATTTCTGGAACCCGGACTTCTCTGCGGTCACCGTGTAGTCGCCCGGGGGAAGCAGCGTGATCTGGTAATCGCCGGTCGCGCTCGCTGTAGTGGTGCGGGTCAACCCCGTAGCAGGGTTCACCGCGGTCACGGTCGCTTGCGAAATAGCCGCCCCGCTGGTGTCGTAGACCCGCCCTTGGATCGAGACAGTAACCACCTGAGCGTGCGCGGGAGGACACACGGCGGTCAGGAATACGAGACACAGTGCAAAGCGCAGTGCCAGTGAAACGTGCACAAATGCTTGCCAAGACGATTGTTCTTCCTGCAAATAGCGGCCTGCGCAAAAATCTGCAAAGCGCCCAAGGTTAGTGCCGGACTTACCTTTTAGCGCTCCAATCAAGTTTGGCTCCATCTCCCCCTCCTCTGTATCCGTCCGAAGCGACCGCCTTCACTGCGTTTGAGCATTCTTCTTAGGTCACCAACTTGCCGCTCGCCTTCGAAATCTCTCCGTTCATCACCTTGATCAGCCTAGATTCTGAGTCATCCAGGTGCCGTGCAAGCACAGCCACACATTGCTTAAGCTTGCCGGAACATAGTAACTGGTAAATCTTACGATGCACCGGGATGAGACCGCCTGGGTTATCGTGGCTTTGATCCACGAGCACCATTCCCACCCTCAATTCGCCTATCACTTTTTGATAAAACGATTCCAGCCGCTTGTTGGCGTGAATCTGGATCAGGCTGCTATGGAATTGAAAATCGAAGCTAACGGCCCTCACCCAATCCCGGGCGCGGACAGCTCGTTCGTATTGCTCCAATGCCGTCCGTAATTCGTGAAGAAATTCGCTGGCATTCTTCTTTGCGGCAAGATCTTTCGCTGCCAGTAGCGCGGGGATCTCGAGCATTCGGCGTAGCTGGTAAATTTCTTCAACGTCGCGGAGCGAAAGCCGCGAAACAGCAACGCCCCGATGGAGATTGCGTTTCAGCAAACCTTCGAGTGAGAGAATTCTCATCGCCTCGCGCATGGTATTTCGCGAAACTCCCAGCGAGCTGGCGAGCGGGACTTCCTGAAGTGGTGTTCCCGGGCGCAGTTCTCCATCCAAAATCCTCTGGCGGAGAACCGCTGCCACCTGATCCGCGACACTCACCCGATCGATCTGCGAAGGTTCCATGCCTAATATGCTGGCGGAAGGCTGGTGGCAAAGCATCTTGCGCGCAAACGTTGAAGTTGTCAAGTGTTGAAACGTTCACCAATATCAGGTGTTTTGTTGGACGCTGGAGCTCTTCTCGAATTTCTGGCCGGCGTCGCCGATTCCGGCTTCAAAGCACGTCGTAAGATCGACGCAGCACGTGGATTTGGCAGGACCGGGCACTTTCATCTCATGTATGATTCGTTTCGAGCGGAATGAGGTGGAGTCCGCATAAAAAGGCCCCGGCTAGATACATTGCAGCCGTCCGCTTTACACAGTCTCAGATCTCGGGAAGAGTGCCGTGAGTTCCGCGGTAAGAAATACAATTTGGCGGCAAGAAGAGCCCCTGGGATCGTACCTGGCCGAGGTTCGTTCCGGCTTACCCCTCTCGCGGGAAATGGCTTGCAGGCTGATCCAATGCAACGAGAGCGAACTGCGGGAACTGCTGGCTGCCGCCGCTGCTGCCAAAGAGCGGTTCAAGCCCGAGACCATCACTTATTCACGAAAAGTTTTCATCCCGCTCACCAATCTCTGCCGCGATTACTGTGGCTACTGCATCTTCCGTCGAGATCCGAACGATCCGGGCGCGCACACCATGACTCCAGATGAGGTGCTGGCGGTCGTTCGTGCGGGCGAAAAGCTGGGATGCACCGAGGCTCTTTTCAGCCTCGGCGACAAGCCTGAGCTGGCCTTTCCCGAGATGCGCGCCACGCTGCGCCGGCTTGGGTACAACTCGACCCTGCAATATCTGGAAGCGATGTGCAAGCTTGTGCTGCGGGAATCGACTCTGCTTCCCCACCCGAACCCGGGGCTGATGAGCGCGCAATGGGTGAAGCGATTAGCTGCGGTTTCTCCCAGCATGGGCCTTATGCTCGAAACAACCAGCGCTGCCCTACTGAGATCCGGCGCTGCGCACGACAACGCGCCCGACAAGGTGCCCGTAAAGCGGCTCCATACCATCGAAGAAGCGGGAAAATTGAACGTCCCGTTCACGACCGGTTTGCTGATCGGAATTGGCGAGACTCCGGAGGATCGTGTGGACACGCTGCTCGCGATCCGCGAACTGCACCGCCGCTACGGACATATCCAGGAAGTAATCGTGCAGAATTTTCGCGTCAAGCCGGACATTCCCATGCGCAATTGGGCGGAACCGACCAGTGGTGAGATGTTGCGCACGATCGCGGTAGCGCGGCTCTTGATGCCGGACATTAATATCCAGGCGCCTCCGAACCTTTCCGCGCCTTACTATGATGACTTGCTCGATGCGGGTATCAACGACTGGGGCGGTGTTTCGCCGCTCACGCCCGATTTCATCAATCCGGAGAAGCCTTGGCCGCATCTGCAACAACTCAAGTGGCGCACGGAAGCCAAGGGATTCAAGCTGCGCCAGAGATTGCCCGTATACCCGGAGTTCCTGCCCGCGGTGACCGCGCGACCGGGCCTACTGGCTGAGAAAGTCAAAGCCGCCGCAGATTCCGAGGGCTACGCCAGGAGGGCTGGATGATCGTTGTGCTGACAGGCGGGACGGGGGGGGCCAAGTTCGTTGATGGACTTCGGCAAGTCGTCGCGCCAGAAAAACTGACATTGATTGTCAATACTGGTGACGACCTGCTCTGGTGGGGACTCTACGTTTCTCCCGACCTGGATTCCATCACCTACGTTCTCGCCGGACTTCTAAGCAACGAGCGTGGGTGGGGCATTAAGGGTGACACCTTCTTTTGCCTCCAGTCCATGGGACGCCTGGGGCAGCCGGTCTGGTTTCAAGTCGGTGATCGCGATCTCGCGGTTCACCTTCTTCGTTCGAAATTGCTTGCGGAGGGAAAAACGCTGTCCGAGGCAACGGCGGAGATCACCTGCCGATTGGGGGTGAAATCACGGATTCTGCCCATGAGCGATTCGCGCCTGGAAACCCGCATTGGAACACCGGCAGGAGACCTGAGCTTTGAGGAATTTTTCGTACAGCGGCGGTATCAGGATCCGGTTCAGTCGGTGCATTTTGCTGGCGCCATCGATGCGGAGCCCGCACCCGGTGTAGTAAACGCGATCATGTCGGCGGACGCAATCTTGTTGGCACCGAGCAATCCCATCACTAGCATGGGCCCGATTCTCGCTGTTCCGGGAATCCGGGAAGCTTTACGTGAGGCCAGAGCGCCCATCGTGGCCGTGAGTCCCATTGTTGGTGGCGCGCCCGTAGCTGGGCCGGCCGGCGTGCTGATGGCATCCCAGGGACTGCCGGTCTCGATCGCTGGTGTCGCTCAGGCTTATCGAGAGTTTCTCGATGTGCTGGTCGTGGACGTGCGCGACGCGAATGCCGCTGAAGAGTTGCGCGCCACCGGCCTCAACGTGCACTGTACAAAAAGCATTATGCGAACTGCGGAGGACAAGGCCGAATTGGCGCGGACGGTGGTCTCGTTTGTCGCGGGCGAAAGTGTGGCCTACGCCGCGAGGGACCAATCATGATCCTAGTTCCAGTAAAAAGTCTTAAGTCGGCGAAGCAGCGCTTGTCTCCGGTTCTCGATCATGCCGGACGGCTCGCCTTGGCGCAGGCAATGTTGCAGGACGTGCTTGGAACATTGAACACGTGGACGCATCGGCCCGAGGTGGCTGTGGTCACTAGCGATCCGTTCGCGCTGGAGTTGGCGCAGAGCTTTGGTTTCCAGATTATCCCGGACGAAGCGAACCTCGGCGAAACTGATGCGATCGAAAGGGCGACTCAGATTTGCGAGTCGCGGGGTATCGAGGACACATTGGTTGTTCCCGGCGATATTCCGCTGATCGAAGCCTGGGAGTTGGAGAAAATAGTCGAGTCAGCCCCAGCGGAAGGTTCTGTCCTCGTGCCCGCAGCAGATGGTCGGGGCACAAATGCCGCATTACGCCGTCCTGCGGGATTATTTCCGCTTCGCTTTGGCAACGACAGCTTCAAGCCGCATCTGGCAGCTGCACGGGCAACCCAGAAACCGTGCACGGTGCTTTCGCTGCCAGGAATCGCTCTCGACGTCGATAGTCCCGCTGATCTGAAGAAGCTCATTGCCGCCCCTGGCGAAACTCGCTCCCAGTGTCTGGCCCGGCAGTGGAATCTAGCTGATTATTCGTTGGCAGTTCATGAGTAAGATGGCGCGACCGCGGGAACTGCGCGTGATTCCGGTCCAGGTCACAGGAGAGATCAGACCCGGAGACTCGCTGGCCGCGACACTCTTGGCTGCGTTAAGAGAGCAAGGTTTATCTCTGGCCGGAGGTGACATCCTAGTCGTGAAGCATAAGATCGTGTCCAAGGCTGAGGGGCAACTGGTCGAATTGGACAGGATCAAACCGTCCGCCAGTTCGCGACGCTGGGCGCGCCGGTACAAAGTCGACGCACGTGTAACAGAACTCGCACTACAGCAGAGCATACGGGTGGTTCGCCGAGAACGAGGTGTTCTCATCACCGAGACTCATCACGGCCTGGTGTGCGCCAACAGTGGCGTGGACGTCTCTAATGTCGATGGTGGTAACCACGCACTGCTTCTGCCCGAGGATCCGGACCGCTCTGCCGCCCGGTTGCACCGTGACCTGAAGAAGCGGCTAAAGCTTTCGATTCCGGTAATTATCAGTGATAGTTTCGGGAGGCCATGGCGGGAAGGTTTGACCGAAGTAGCCATCGGCGTGGCAGGCATAAAGACGCTGCAAGATTATCGTGGTCGCCGTGATCCGTACGGATACGCTTTGCGAGTCAGTCTCGATGCCGTGGCCGATCAATTGGCTTGCGCGGCAGGCCTCCTCTGCGGCAAGCTAGCTCGTACGCCGGCTTGTATCATTCGTGGTTTCCGTTATCAGCCAGGCCAGGGGCGGGCTCGCGACCTGATTCGTTCTGCGAAAACCGACCTGTTTCGTTGAATCGTGAGCTTGTTCTCCCGAGGAGGATATGTGGTCAGAATTCTGTCGTTATCGGAACTGGAGAATTTTCCTTCTCTCGAGTGGGACCAGATCGCTCCCCGAATGACGCGCGCCTCATGTACCGCGCTGGCGAGGGTCCTCGAAAGGCAGGACGGTGGCCTGCTCTCGCGCGACGAGTGCCTCTTGCTGGCGAACGCTGAGGGAGACGATCTGCTCGGGTTATTGATCGCCGCTGACACTTTGCGATGCGAACTAGCAGGAAATCTCGTCACATACGTCGTAAATCGCAACATTAATTTTACGAATGTCTGTTTTGTAGGCTGCAAATTCTGTGCTTTCAGCCGAGGTCCGCGCGAGTCCGACGCATATTTCCTCAGCCTTGAGCATGTGGCACGCAAAGCCGTCGAAGCATGGGAACTTGGCGCGACGGAAGTATGCATCCAGGGCGGACTGCCGCACGGACTTCCTCCTTTCTACTATCGAGACATTCTGCGAGCTGTTAAGAACGCTGTTCCCCGCATGCACATTCACGCCTTTTCGCCCATGGAGATCACTTACGGTGTGGAGCTCACTGGCATGCCGCTCGAAGATTATCTCTGCATGCTCCGTGACAACGGCTTGGATACGCTCCCCGGAACAGCGGCGGAAATCCTCGACGACGACATTCGCTTCATTCTCTCGCGCAACAAGCTGTCGACGGAACAATGGAAGCAGATCATTCGTACGGCTCATCGCTGCGGCACTCGCAGTACTTCCACGCTGATGTACGGTCACGTGGAAACACCTGAACACTGGGTGAACCAACTGCTTGTGTTCCGCGGAGTCCAGGAGGAGACTGGCGGTTTCACTGAATTCGTGCCGCTCGGATTTGTGCACCAGAATACACTGCTGTTTCACCAAGGCTTATCGCGCCCAGGTCCAAGCCTCGCAGAACATCTGAAGATTCATGCTCTCGCTCGCGTTATGCTTGCCGGCGCAATCAACAACATCCAAGTCTCGTGGGTAAAACTGAATCGCAAACTATCACAGCTTTGCTTGCAAGCAGGCGCCAATGACTACGGCGGTACCCTGATGGAAGAAAACATTTCCCGCGAAGCGGGCGCGACCGCGGGACAGTACACCAGTCCGGAAGAATTCCAGGCGCTCATCATGGAAATCGGCCGCATCCCGGCGGAACGCAACACTACTTACACGCGCATCAAAATCAAGCTGCCGACGCAAGAATTTACCTCTGACCAGGCGTTGGCGGCGGAGTTTGCATGAGCCGTCCGATCGCGATCCTGGGTGGCACCGGTCCGGCAGGTAAGGGTCTCGGATTACGCTGGGCACGGGCGGGAGAAACCGTCATTATCGGGTCGCGCGATGCGGCGCGCGCACACAACGCCGTGGCTGAGATCAAGAAAAAGGCTGGTGACACCGCGCAAGTCTCAGGTGTAGAAAATTCCGCGGCTTGCGCCGAGACAGACCTGCTCGTATTGACCGTACCCTTCGAAGCTCAGGCCTCTCTCCTCAAGCAACTCAAGCCCTCGATTCGTCCGGGTAGCATTCTCATCGATGCGACCGTGCCGCTGGCGGCGAGCGTGGGCGGTCGTTCCAGCCGAACTCTCGGTGTGTGGCAAGGCTCAGCGGCGCAGCAAACAGCCGAACTCGTACCTAAGGGGGTGTCGGTCGCGGCAGCTTTTCAGAATATGTCTGCGGATGTAATGAACGGAGATGGGCCCGTCGAATGTGATGTCATCGTCTGCAGCGACAATCCGAACGCGATCCAGGTCGGATGCGACCTGGCGTCGAAAATCCCCGGTGTGCGCGCCATCGACGGTGGAAAGCTGGAGAATGCGCGCATAGTAGAACAGATCACAGCTCTTCTGATTGGTCTCAACATCCGGCACAAGGGGCATTCCGGAATTCGCATCACAGGTTTGCCGAGCGCGGCCTACAAGTCGTAGCGCCGACAGCCCTTCGACTCCGCTCAGGTCAGGCTTTTACGGCTGTCTCGAGGGTCACGTTTTCCGGGCAGACGCCCGCATGACGGTTGGCAGGACGGCGGCGCTACAATTTACGCCGCAAGCAAACCATGAATGATTCCGGCCCCCACGATTCGGCTATCGAGTTCCGTAATGTTTCCTATCGGCTCGATGGGGGTCGCGAACTTCTGTCTCAGCTCAACCTTCAAATCCTCCGCGGAGAGACATTGGTTCTCCTCGGGCGGAGCGGCTCCGGCAAGACCACGACGTTAAAGCTGATAAATCACCTGCTTGCCCCCAGTGAAGGCGAGATTCGTGTCGAGGGACGCAGCACGACTACAGAATGGGACGTCATCCGCCTGCGCCGTATGATCGGCTACGTAATTCAGGACGTAGGTCTGTTCCCTCACTTCACGGTCGAGCGCAATGTCGCGCTGGTCCCAAAAATCGAGAAATGGCCGGCAGAGCGCATCCAGAAGCGGGTGCGTGAGCTGCTGCACCTCGTCGGACTTGATTCACAGATCGCGTCGCGCTATCCGCGCGAGCTTTCTGGAGGCCAACGGCAGAGGGTGGGCGTGGCGCGTGCACTCGCGGCCGATCCGCCCATTCTCCTCATGGACGAACCCTTTGGCGCACTCGATCCCATCACGCGTGCTGAATTACAGCGCGAATTTCTTTCTCTGCAAAACCGCCTGCAGAAGACCGTAGTTTTCGTCACTCATGACATGCGAGAAGCATTGCTGCTTGGCACCCGGATCGCGCTGATCGAGGCGGGGCGCCTGGTTGCGCTAAATACGCCCGAAGAATTCCTGCATTCGAAAGATTCGCTGGTTGTCGCCTACGTAGACGCATTTCGCACTGATCTGAAAACCTCCGACAAGCGAGGTAATTCATGAACGTCTGGCAATTCATGTCGCAGAACCGCACCGAGGTGCTGGAGCTGACGCTAGAGCACCTTTGGCTGGTCGGGGTATCCATGGCAGTGGCGGTGTTGATCGGAATTCCACTTGGGATTCTGATCACCCGCTGGCCGAAGCTGAACAAACCAGTGCTCGGCGGCGCGAATATTATTCAGACCGTTCCAAGCCTTGCTCTTTTCGGATTCCTCCTGCCAGTCCCGTGGATTGGGGAGCGCGCCGACCGTCTGGCTATTCTCGCACTCACGCTGTATGCACTGCTGCCGTTGATTCGGAATACTTACACCGGAATCAGAGGAGTCGATCGTGCAGTCGTAGAAGCCGGACGCGGCATGGGTATGACGGATCGTCAACTTTTATTTCAGGTCGAGCTGCCTTTAGCTCTGGGAGTAATCATCGCTGGCGTGCGCGTCGCCACAGTGATCTCGGTCGGCCTCGCAACCATTGCCGCTGCCATCGGCGCAGGCGGCCTGGGAGAATTCATTTTTCGCGGACTTGCGATGGTGAGCAATCAGCTGATTCTGGTCGGCGCCATTCCCGCCGCAGCACTGGCGATGCTGGCCGACGTGAGCCTAGGATGGCTGGAAAAGAGGTTATTGCCACACTAGCTCGCTAACACACGCAGCAAGCTGCATCTCTATGAAATATTTTCCGAACCGTGGTAGAGGCGGTTGCTTACCGTCTCCGCTTAACCTATGACCAGCCGATTTGCTGCCTTTCTCCTTTTCGCTGCCTTGCTGTGTTCTTGCGGGCCTGCGGGCGAAAACCGCGTGGTCATCGGGTCCAAAAATTTCACCGAGCAGCTTATCCTGGGCGAACTGATGGCGCAGCAACTCGAGTCGCACACAAGTCTCCACGTCGAGCGCCGTTTCTATCTAGCGGGAACCTTCATCTGCCAACAAGCAATTCTGGCGGGGAGAATCGACGTGTATCCCGAATACACGGGGACGGCGTTGACTGCGATTTTGAAAGAGAAGCCGACCGGCAACCGGCAGGATGTTTATAGTCGTGTCAAAACTGAGTACGAGAAGCGCTTCGGTCTGGAAGTCGGCCCGCCCCTGGGTTTTAATGATACGTTCGCTATCGAAATTCGCGGCGAGGATGCGCGACGTCTGAATTTGAAAACCATCTCGCAGGCAGCGGCCTACACCCCGCGATGGCGTGCTGGCTTCGGCTACGAATTCATGGAACGCCCCGACGGATACAAAGGCCTAGTCGCAACCTACGGCCTGCGTTTCGCTTCTTCGCCGCGAATCATGGACCTCGGACTGCTTACCCGTGCCTTGAAAGACAAGCAAATCGACCTGATCGCCGGAAATGCCACCGACGGCCTCATCCCAGCGCTCGACCTTGTCGTCCTGGAAGATGATCGCCACTACTTCCCGCCTTATGAAGCGGTATCCATCATCCGCAAGGAAGCGCTCGCACGGCATCCCGAAATTGGACAGGCGCTTGATGACCTCGCGGGCAAAATTTCCGACGACGATATGCGCCAATTGAACTATGCCGTGGACGGCCAGCATCGCGATGCGAAGGAAGTGGTGCGGGAATTCCTGCGAAGAAAGGGGCTGGTACGGTGACCGCCAACCGCGACACTGATGCCGCCTGGAAATACCACAATGGCACTAAACATTCCTACCACAGCGTACGGGTTCATCCGCATTTTCTCGATTGGGACAACAAGCCGCTACTGTTCAAGATCTATCCCACGTTGGAAGTGATGCGTCTGCCGAAAGAGTTCAAGCAGACGGGCGTGGCTGCACTTTCGGCGATTGCGACGACAAATGTCCCGGTGCAATGCGAGGCTCTCCCCGATCCGGAGAAGCTTGCGCAACTGCTGTTTCTTTCCGCCGGGGTGACGAAAAGCAAGAAGTATCCGGGTGGGGAGATTTTCTTTCGCGCGGCAGCCTGCACCGGCGCGCTATACGAGATCGAACTGTACATTGTTTGTGCTGATCTTCCCGGGCTTGAGGCTGGGATCTATCACTTCGGCGCCGCTGAATTCGGTTTGCGCCAACTACGCAAAGGCGAATACCGGCAGGTTCTGGTGGAGGCGACTGCCACCGAGCCCGCAGTCGCCTGCGCGCCCGTCATCATTATCTGTACTGGGACTTATTGGCGTAATGCTTGGAAATATCGGTCGCGCACGTACCGGCATTTCGGCTGGGACAACGGAACCATCCTCGCGAATCTTCTCGCGGTGAGCTCTGCACTGGCACTCCCTGCCAAAATCGTATGCGCGTTCAACGATGCTCAGGTAAACAGGTTGATCGGCGTCGATACCAAACGCGAAGTTACCTTCTCGATTGTGGCGATCGGTCATACCTCCGCTGCGCCACCATCACCTCCCGGAGAAATCGAGCCGCTCGAATTGCCCGTAGTCTCTTATTCGAAGGCGGAAGTGGACTATCCCGCTATGCGCCAAATGCACGAAGCGTCTTCGCTGGTTTCCGCTGAGGAAGTGGCTGCGTGGCGACGAAAAATGCCGGACAGCAAGACACCGGCACACAAGACCGGTGGAATTGTCTTGCAGCCGCCCAGTGATGCAGATATTCCTCGCGATACGATCGAACAAGTAATCCTGCGGCGCGGTTCAACGCGCAAGTTCTTTCAAGGGGCGATTACGCTCGTTCAGCTCGCCACCATACTGGATCGCGCCATGCGGGGAGTGCACGCCGACTTCCTCGATCCGCTAAGTGCCCGGTTAAACGATCTCTATCTCATCGTGAACAACGTCGATGGATTGGCTTCGGGCGCCTACTTCTATGCTCGCGATCGGCAAGAACTTGAATTATTAAAAGCAGGCAATTTCCGGAAACAAGCCGGGCACCTTGGCCTGGAGCAGGAGTTGCCTGCCGATGCCAGCGTGGACGTATTTTTTTTGGCCGATCTGCGCCGGGTCCTTGACCGATTTGGTAACCGCGGGTATCGGGCCGTGCAATTGGAAGCCGGTATTCTCGGCGGAAAACTTTATATCGCCGCCTATGCTCAGCGTGTTGGCGCAAGTGGCCTAACATTTTATGATGACGACGTAGTTAGCTTCTTCTCTCCCCATGCGAAAGGTAAGAACGCAATTTTCCTCGTCGCATTAGGCAACAGTGCAGCGAAGCGGAAACAGATGGAGAGCGAACAACACCAGTGTTGAGCGATCGCAACCGTGTCACTGGTTGGCCTCGCCATGGGAATTGCTGGCGGATTCGAAAATCGCCTCTACGCCGGCGCAGCTTCATCTGCGGGTTGAACATCCTTCGCCAGAACTGGACACGTCGACAAGCGCGACCGTTAGGATTTCCTGGAGGACCGGCGCGTGGAAGTGTGGGCATTCTGGAGTTGGTCCGCCGATAACCAGCAATCGGGAGATAGCAGCTTGGCCCCGAGGGTTCGAGCATTGCTCCGATGCTCCAGAGGCGGCGTCTGGACACTCGCTGGTCCCTTGTAAAGGCCTCCGTTGTCTATTACAATAAAATTGTACCGAAACAGTACTATTTGTGATCTACCTAGGTGGGCAGTCCGTAAGGCTCTTCCAAGGGCAGAGGCGTCAGCGATGATTCGATTAGGCAAACTCACCGACTACGGGCTAGTTCTGATGACCTGTATTGCACGCAATCACGAACGGTCCCTACACACGGCGCGCGACTTAGCTATGGAGTCACGGCTCCCGCTGCCGACCGTGAGCAAGCTTCTGAAGGAGCTCCTGCAAAGTGGGTTGCTGATTTCACATCGTGGCATGAGAGGTGGGTATAGCTTGGCGAAGGAACCGCACGACATCTCCGTGGCCGAGATCGTGGCTGCTCTTGAGGGTCCCATCGCACTTACGGAGTGCAGCACCGACATTTCCGGGCTGTGTGACCTGGAGCGGTACTGTCCCATCAAGAGCAATCAGCGGATCATCAGCCAGGTGGTGCGAGGGGCTTTAGAAAAGGTAATGCTGTCCGACTTGATTCAACCTCTGCAACTGACGGCTATCAAGGATGCGCGCGGCAATGTTGTTCCCACAATTGGTTTTGTGTCCGGGAGAATGCAATGAGTTCAAACCTAAATACGATTCGAGATTTGGCCGATCGAGAGTACAAGTGGGGTTTTGTTACCGATATCGAAGAGGAAAGAGTCCCCAAGGGCCTGAACGAGGAAACCATCCATGTGATCTCGGCCAAGAAAGACGAACCGGAGTTCATGCTCCAGTGGAGGCTGAAGGCCTATCACCACTGGGCGTCGCTGGAGAGGGCCGAAGCCGAACCTAAGTGGGCCAACATCAAATACGGTCCCATCAACTATCAGGAGATCACGTACTACTCGGCGCCGAAACGGAAGCTCAGCCTGCAGAACCTGGAGGAACTGGACCCAGAGATCCTGCGCACTTACGAAAAACTCGGTATTCCCCTCGAGGAGCAGAAGCTCCTCGCAGGTGTGGCCGTGGACGCAGTGTTCGACAGCGTTTCCGTAGCTACCACGTTCAAGGATAAGCTGGCTGAGATCGGCGTTATCTTCTGCTCATTCTCAGAAGCCGTGCAGAAACACCCCGACCTCGTCCAGAAATACTTGGGTTCGGTGGTACCGTACACTGACAACTTTTTCGCCTCGCTCAACGCAGCGGTATTCACTGACGGGTCATTTGTCTACGTGCCAAAGGGAGTTCGCTGTCCGCTGGAGCTGTCCACCTATTTCCGCATTAACGCTGCTGAGACGGGCCAGTTCGAGCGCACGCTGATCGTTGCCGACGAGGGCTCCTACGTTAGCTATTTGGAAGGCTGCACCGCCCCGATCCGCGATCAAAACCAGTTGCATGCTGCGGTAGTTGAGTTGGTTGCGCTCGATAACGCACAGATCAAGTACTCCACTGTGCAGAACTGGTACCCAGGAGACAAAGAAGGCAAGGGCGGGATTTACAACTTCGTTACCAAGCGCGGCAAATGTCTGGGTGTGAACTCGAAGATCTCCTGGACGCAAGTGGAGACCGGATCGGCCATCACCTGGAAATATCCGAGCTGCATCTTGCAAGGGGACAACTCGGTGGGTGAGTTCTACTCGGTTGCTCTCACCAATAATTACCAGCAGGCCGACACCGGCACGAAGATGATCCACATCGGGAAGAACACGCGCAGCACTGTTGTCTCCAAGGGCCTCTCTGCCGGTCATGGGCAGAACACCTACCGAGGACTGGTGAAAATCCTGAAAGGCGCCACTGGGGCACGCAACTACACGCAGTGCGACTCGCTCCTGATCGGCGACAAATGCGGCGCTCACACGTTCCCCTACATCGAGGTAAGGAACTCCACGGCGCGTATGGAACACGAGGCTTCCACGTCGAAAATTGGCGAGGACCAGCTCTTTTATCTCCGCCAGCGCGGATTGAAGCCGGAAGATGCGGTTTCCATGATCGTGAATGGCTTCTGCAAACGCGTGTTCCGCGAACTTCCCATGGAGTTCGCAGTAGAGGCTCAGAAACTGTTAAGTGTCAGCCTGGAGGGCAGCGTCGGCTAAGCCAAGATCCCAGAGGAAAACCTTGCGACGATAGTGGCGCGCGAGAGGAAAGGTAAGTAATGAGTCTGGTGGAAATTAAGAATCTTTACGTCGAAGTGGATAACCACGAGATCCTCAAGGGCATTGATCTGAGGGTGAACGCCGGCGAAATGCACTCCATCATGGGGCCGAACGGTTCGGGTAAGAGCACGCTGGCGCAAGTCCTGGCGCGTCGTGAGAGCTACAACGTGACCACGGGCGAAGTGTTTTATGACGGCAAAGACCTGCTCGCCATGAAACCGGAGGAAGCCGCATGTGAAGGCATCTTCATGGCATTTCAGTACCCGGTGGAGATTCCCGGCATCAGTAACGCGTATTTCCTCCGCTCGGCACTGAATGCGATCCGAAGGCACCGCGGATTGGATGAGGTTGATGCCATGGATTTCCTGCCCATGTTCCGGGAGAAGCTAAAGCTGCTGGACATGGACGAGAAACTCATGAACCGTTCGGTGAACGAGGACTTCTCCGGCGGCGAGAAGAAACGTAATGAGATTCTACAGATGGCGGTGCTGGAGCCGAAACTTGCCATTCTGGACGAGACGGATTCGGGTCTGGACATTGACGCGATGAGGATCGTGGCCAAAGGCGTCAACTCTATGCGTAGCCCGGAGCGGGCCATCGTCGTGGTTACGCATTATCAGCGCCTCTTGAACTACATTGTTCCGGACTTCGTGCACGTGCTGGTGAACGGTCGCATTGTTCGTTCGGGTGGTCCAGAGTTGGCACTCGAGCTTGAAGAGAAAGGTTACGGGTCGATGGAAGCTGGAGCGCGGCAGGCTACATCCGCTTAAAAGGCTCAAAGGATGAGGAAACAAGAGACGAAGAACGTGATAACCGAGCTGGAAACTTATCTGGAAAGCTTCAGCGAATTCGAGAAGCGTGCCGCGGGGCGCAACCTGCCCTGGTTGCGCAGCCTGCGCGAAGATGCTTTTGCTCGCTTTTGCCAGGTTGGATTCCCCACTACTCACGATGAAGACTGGCGGTTCACGAATGTCTCTGCTATCGCGAGGACCCCTTTCCGTCTCGCTCGCAATGGCTTCGCCCGTGTTTCTCAGAAGGAACTGGGGCCGTGGCGGGTTGCGGGGGTTGCCTGCCAGGTCGTGTTTGTGAACGGGCGCTTTGCCCGCGAATTATCGTCCATGGGTAATCTCCCGGTGGGACTGAAGGTGAACGGCTTGGGTAAAGAAATTGCCGATAATCCTACGGAGATTGAACCGCACCTGGGCCGCTACGTTGATACCCAGCGCGATGCCTTCTGCGCGTTGAACACGGCTTTTGCAGAAGACGGAGCGTATGTACACATCCGCAAAGGTGCGGTGGTAGAAGAGCCCATTTACCTCCTGTTTATCTCGTCGGCAGAGAACTCACCCAGCATGAGCCATCCGCGGAACCTGATCGTGGCAGAGGAAGACAGCCAGGCCATCATCGTCGAGGACTACGTGTCGCTCGACCCCGGCCCCGCGTTCTGCAATACGGTCACGGAACTCGTCGCCGGGGACAGCGCGGTTGTTGCTCATTACATGATCGAGCGCGAGCACCGGGAGGCTTTCAACATCTCGACGCTGCGTATCGAGCAGGGAAGAAGCGCGAGCGTCACATCGCACTCAGTGCTGCTGGGCGGAGGTTTGGTGCGCAATAACGTACACCCGGTTCTGATGGGCGAAGGAGGCGAGTGTCTAATTAACGGCCTCTTTGTGGGAAACGGCCGACAGCATCTGGACAACTACATGCTCGTGGAACATGCCAGCCCGCGTTGCGACAGCAGGCAGTTTTACAACGGCATTCTCGACGGCAACGCACACGGCGTCTTTCATGGTCGCATCATCGTGCATAGAGACGCACAGAAAACCGATGCCAAACAGACCAATCGCAACCTGCTACTTTCCGACGAAGCGCAAATCGACACCAAGCCGCAGCTGGAGATCTACGCTGATGACGTGAAATGCACACACGGTGCCACCATCGGCCAGATCGAGGAGGACGCATTGTTCTATTTGCGCTCTCGTGGTATCGACGAGGTCTCCGCACGCAAGCTCCTACTCTTTGCCTTCGCCACCGAATGCCTCGATCGCATGAAGCAGGGGCTTGTTCGCAAGCACATTGAGGGATTGATCAACCACTCTCTATTCCAAGTGGCTAACAAATGTGACGAGGTTAGAGCAAACCGCCGCAGAGATGAAGGTAGAAGCTGGGAGGGAATGGGATGACAGCGGTCGCCAATAGATTACCTCGGGAGTTACGTTCACCGCGGGTGCGTGGTGCAGGCTTCGACGTGGAGAAGGTCCGCCATGACTTTCCCATTCTCCGGGAGAAGGTCCGCGGCAGAACTCTGGTTTACCTGGATAACGCGGCGACATCTCAGAAGCCACAGGTGGTTATTGATGCCATCTCCCGCCATTACGAGCGGGGCAACGCCAACATCCATCGTGGCGTACATTTCCTCTCTGAACACGCGACGGAAGAGCACGAAGCGGCGCGTGGGACGGTGCAGTCTTTCCTTAATGCTGAAGAAGCGAGCGAGATCATTTTTGTTCGCGGTGCGACGGAGGCTATCAACCTGGTAGCGCAGACCTACGGTCGCACCCAGGTTGGCCCTGGTGACGAAGTTCTGATCACGGCCATGGAGCATCACTCCAACATCGTGCCCTGGCAAATCCTGTGCGAACAGAAAGGTGGACGGCTAAGGGTCATTCCGATCAACGAAAGCGGCGAGCTGCTCCTCGAAGAATTTCAGAAGCTGCTGAGTACGCGGACCAAAATCGTAGCGGTAACGCAGGTCTCAAACGCGCTTGGGACAATCAATCCGGTTCGGCGGATCATCGAAATGGCGCATCGCGAAAACATCCCGGTGCTGGTCGATGGAGCACAGGCAGTTCCGCATCTTAAGGTGGACGTGCAGGCTCTGGATTGCGATTTCTACGTTTTTTCGGGTCACAAGTTATACGGGCCGACGGGCATCGGCGTTCTGTACGGCAAATCCGCTCTGCTGGATGCCATGCCTCCGTACCAAGGCGGCGGTGACATGATCAGTTCAGTGACATTCGAGAAGACAATCTACAACAAACTGCCCTACAAATTTGAAGCGGGCACGCCCCATGTGGCGGGTGCCATCGGCTTGGGTGCAGCCATCGATTATGTGAATGGTCTGGGGATGGACAATGTGGCTGCCTATGAACACGAGGTGCTCACATATGCCACCGAAGCGGTTACAGCGATCCCGGGTATTCGTGTGATTGGCACGGCAAGAGAAAAGGCGGGTGTGCTCTCGTTCCTGCTGGACAGCATCCACCCGCACGACATCGGGACCATCCTCGACCAGGAGGGAATTGCCATCCGCGCAGGGCATCATTGCGCTCAGCCAATTATGCAGCGCTTCGGAATCGCGGCCACAGCACGGGCTTCCTTTGGCCTCTACAACACCAAAGAGGAAGTAGATGCACTGGTAAATGGCATCCAGAACGTACGGGAGGTGTTCGCCTGATGTCTGATTTGCGTGAGCTTTACCAGGACGTGATCCTGGAGCACAGTAAGGCGCCTCGCAACTATCGCCAACTGGCGACGGCGAATCACAAAGCGGAAGGATACAACCCGCTGTGCGGCGACCACTTCACTCTTTATCTGGATCTGAAGGGCAACTCGATTCACGACATCAGCTTTCAGGGCTCGGGATGCGCCATCTCCAAGGCTTCCGCATCCATGATGACGCAGAGCGTGAAAGGTAAGACCAGAGAAGAGGCAGAAAAACTCTTCGAGCAGTTTCACAAACTGGTAACGGGACAGGCGAACGGGAATCAGGCCGACCTCGGTAAGCTGGCCGTCTTTTCCGGTGTCTCTCAATTTCCGGTGCGAGTTAAGTGCGCAACCCTGGCTTGGCACACTCTGCAGGCTGCGATGGAAGGAAAACAGGAACCCGTGTCGACGGAGTAACGCGCGACTCGGCAAGAGAAGAGATACGAGGTGAGTTTCATATGGCCGTAGGCGAACTGATCACGCTGAGCCGGACATGTGAGGTCGTCGAGATCCCCAGCGGAATTAGCAGTACTCTCCCAACGGGCGCTGTCGTAAGGATCATGCAATCGATGGGCGGCAGCTACACAGTCGCTACTGACCGCGGCTACATGTACCGGGTCGACGCTCGGGATGCAGATGCTCTCGGACTCTCCAGTATGGCATCGGCACCAGCGCCAGTAGCCCAGGAGGGAACCTTCAACGAGCAGATGGTCTGGAATCAGTTGAAGACTATTTATGACCCGGAGATTCCCGTCAATATAGTGGACTTGGGCTTGATCTACTCCTGCACGATTACCCCCCTGGAACAGGGTGGGAACAAGATCGATATCAAGATGTCGATGACTGCTCCCGGTTGCGGCATGGGCAACGTGCTCAAGGCCGATGTGCAAGGGAAGCTTTCAGGGCTACCCCATGTAAAGGAAGTGCGCGTGGAGGTTGTCTTTGATCCGCCGTGGCATCCAGGTCTCATGTCGGAAGCAGCTAGGCTTCAACTTGGCCTCGACTAGGATTTCAGCGCCCACCACCCGGGGTACCAAGCTTCCGATAGAGGAAACCGAGCATCGGCATTCGCCGATTCTTTGCTCAGCGCCCAATTAACGTTTCCGCCCGATGACTCTCGTGAACAAAAGATGACCGGGATCCGAGGCGAGCCCCATAGCGGCATTATGCTGATTGCTGCTGGGGCGACAATGAACTTTCCTGCGGTAAGAGCGGCGAAGATCGAGTGATGACCGATCCGGGGAAGGCAGCCCGAACTCAATTCCGGTACAGCCCAGTTTCGCTCTTGGCGCTACGGGTCATCAAATCGTGAATCGCCTCGTGAGGCGATTTGCCATCGTGCAGAATAGCATGCATCTGTTCGGTGATCGGCATCTCGATTCCACGTACGTGGGCCAGGCCGACGGCAGCATTGGTCGTGAGTACGCCTTCAGCAACCATGCCGTGCATGCCAGCGATAATTTCTGGCAGGCTGCGGCCGCGGCCCAACTCTACCCCGACGCTGCGGTTTCGGGAGAGTGAGCCAGTGCAGGTGAGGACCAGGTCACCAAGACCGGCAAGGCCTGCCATTGTCTCCTGACGGCCCCCGCAGGCAACAGCTAGGCGTGTGATCTCCGCCAGTCCACGCGTGATGAGAGCGGCGATGGAGTTGTATCCGAGCCCGAGACCGTCGCAGACACCGGCCGCGATAGCGATGATATTCTTCAGCGCACCCCCTAGTTCCACGCCAATGACATCGGTGTTGGTGTAAACGCGAAAATTCGGATCGCTGAAGTCGGACTGTACTGTTCTGGCGAGTTCTTGATCCTGGGATGCGATTGTGATGGCGGTGGGATCCCCGCGTGCGACTTCTTTGGCGAAAGAGGGCCCGCTCAATGCCCCGAGTCGGGGACGAAAACCATCATCCGAGCCGACCACATCCGTGATGACCTGCGTCATGCGCAGCAGGCTACCTCCTTCCAAACCCTTGGTGGCGCTGACGAACAGCATGTCCGAGTTCAGATTTGGCCGCATGCTCTGGAAAAGGCGGCGACAGTGATGCGACGGCATGACGCTGGCCACAATCTGCGCTCCGCGAAGAGCTTCTTCCAGACTGTTTGTCGTTGCTACGCTCTCCGGAATCTTCTGCCCGGGAAGAAAGAGCAGATTCATTCTGTGGGTGGCAATGGATTCGTAGACTTCCTTTTCATACGCCCAGAGCCGAACATTATGAGTGCCTTTGCGTCCCAAGACGATTGCGAGTCCAGTGCCCCAGGCGCCAGCGCCGATTATGGCGATCTGGCTCATCCGCGCCTCAACTGAAAACGGGGTTCAGTGCCCGCGCATAGACGACCGATGTTCTGATGGTGTCGCAGTATTACGAGAAATGAGGCGATACACACAATAACAATCCCACCAGGGGAAAAATATCTGCGGTAGAAAAACCAAGCCAGCAGCGGGAAAATTGCGGTGGCGATTACAGAAGCAAGTGAGACATACCGGGTTATCAGGATTATTAGCAAGAAGACGATGACCGCGCCCAATATCGCACGGGGCGCGAACAAAAGGAAACCACCAAAAGCCGCCGCCACACCTTTGCCGCCGTGGAAGTTTAACCATACTGGGAACATGTGTCCGACGATCGCAGACAAGGTCGCCAGGGACATCATGGGATAGAGGCGTGCATCGTAGTACTCTGAGCTGGCTCGATTAAATATGAAGATCGCGACATACACAGCTAGAAATCCCTTACCAGCGTCCAACACAAGCGTGAGGATGCCCAAAGCCGGTGATGACCGGGCCACGTTGGTGGCTCCGATATTACCGCTTCCACTGGTGCGAATATCCTGGCCCCGGAAGGTGCGCACCAGAATATATCCGAAGGGAATCGATCCCAACAGATAGCTGATACCGGCAGTGAGGAGGAAGGGAAGCATTCACTTCTCAGTCGTGCGGTGATTGGTCGCGGTCCTTGATTCTCCATTACCCAAATCACCGCAATGCAAAGCGTTCGAGCTTGACATAGCGCGATCCTCTTGGCGAGAGTTGACTCTGGTACAGAAAGAACTCGCGGGCCGTCATTGTACCGAACTCGGGTTGGGGCATTACGGCTAATTTTTCCTGCAGTTGCTGGAAATTGTTTTCCAGGCGATCGCCCTTTTGCCAGCGAGGCGAACCAGAGCCAGTGGTCCGCCGGGCCAATGTAAGATGGGGACTGAAGGCGTGTTCTTCTCGCGAGATGCCGAGGCCGAGCATGACTTTGTCCACAGCAGCGGCGAGCCTGGCGAGTTGCGGCACAGCTTCAATTCCTACCCAAAAGACGCGCGGCCATTTCACAGTGGGGAAGAACCCGTAGCCGCGGAAAGCGATTTCCATCGAGTCCACTTCGATAGTGCGTAATGCGTTCTTGATCTGTTCGATGGCTTCGGGCGGCTTCTCACCGATGAATTTCAGGGTTATGTGCAGAGACTCAGGGTGCACCCAGCGCGCTTCTGGGTCGAAGCCACGCACGCCTTCCATGAAGCGCTTGATACGCTCACGGATTGAGTCGTCGATGTCGACCGCGATAAAGATGCGCATGAGAACAAGGTTTCTAGCTGTTAGCTCTTGGCCTTCAGCTCTGCTGCCGAGTCCGCGTTTTATTGGGACTCCGCTTCTGCGAGGCTAAGAGCTAAGAGCAAAGAGCTAAGAGCAAAGAGCTAAGAGCAAAGAGCTAAGAGCTAAGAGCAAAGAGCTAAGAGCAAAGAGCTAAGAGCAAAGAGCTAAGAGCAAAGAGCTAAGAGCAAAGAGCTAAGAGCAAAGAGCTAATGCTGAGAGCTAAGAGTTGTTCACATCAACTTCCTTCTTACCATATCCAATGCCTGCTGAGTTGCGAACCAACGAATGCGTTTGCGGTCGCCGGGAAAGCTGCGCTCAATCACTTCTGTGCCGCTCTCGCCGGCCAGGGCGTGGAACACTAAGCCTATGGGTTTCTGCTCTGTGCCACCGGTTGGACCGGCTACGCCGGTGATCGCGACACCGAGATTTGCACCGCACCGCTGGCGGATGCCCTCGGCCAAAGCCACAGCGACTTCGCGGCTCACCGCGCCGTGTTTTGCGATGACTTCGGCGGACACACCGGCGAACTCAGTCTTTAGTTCGTTGGAATACACGATGGCGCCGCCGAGAAAATAGCGGGAACTGCCGCTAATTGAAGTAATCCTCTCGCCGAGTAATCCCCCTGTGCAGGATTCGGCGACAGCCAGCGTCAAGTTGCGCATCTGCAGGTAGTAGCTCACAATCTGTTCCAGCGATTCGCCATTGCTTGAAAAGACGAAATCCTTCAGCTCGTCTTCTATCTCTCCGGCGAGTTTTTCAATTTTCTGCTCAGCTATTTCACGAGATGCGGCCTGAGTACTCAGGTGTAATTGTATTTCTCCCGCACCAGCCAGAATGGTCGTCTGCACGTCGGGGTACCGCTTGTAAATAGGGGCGATGCGCGCGTCGCACTGCGACTCGGCCATCATAGCCACCTTCAGCACACGAGTGGCAATGAACCGCGGCGGCAACTTAGCGCGAAGGCGGTTCATGCATTGTTGTTCGAAAAGAGCCCTGAGTTCATGCGGAGGGCCGGGCAGCAGCATGATTATCTTGTCGCTTCCGTCATACTTGCCGCTGAGCCACTGACCGGGAGCAGTCCCGTTCGCATTAGGAAGCACGATTGCGCCCACGAGAATGTCGGCCTGCTTGGCATTATTCGGTGACATTTTCATTTTGCGTTTGGCGAAGCGCTGCTCGAGGTTGCTGAGGATTTCAGGATCGCGGCGAAGTTCGATCTCGAGAGCCTCGGCTACGGCTTCGCGAGTGAGATCGTCCTCTGTTGGGCCGATACCTCCCATGAAGATGAGTATGTCAGCGCGGGAGAGTGCGATTCGGGCTGCAGAAACGACGTCCTTCCGGCTGTCTCCGACAATGGTCTTGAAGGTGACCTCGACGCCGAGTTGGTTGAGCTTTTCCGTCAGGTAGAGGGAATTCGTGTCCTGGCGAAACGGGGTCAGCAGCTCTGAGCCAACAGCAATGATCTCGGCGTTCACGCGTAGAAGTTTAAACGATAAAGGCGGAGACAATAAGAACGTGGGGCACTGAAATACGAAGACGTATCGAGGGCGAGGACGCCCGCGCGCACACGACCTACTCCGGCAATAATGCCTGCCCTTGGACGTTCCAGGAGAGATGATGCACAGCACTTGTCGTGGCCAAGACTACGGAACGGCCGGGGGCGAAAGCCAGGCCGACAAGCCCGTGTCCAGCGACTTCCAGATTGGCTTTTCCTTCGGGCGTAATCCTGACGATGCCACGCTTGCCGGCGAGCGATCCCGCAACGTAGAGGTTGCCATCCGCATCGAACGCCAATCCCTGGGGACGTCCTATGCCACGGTAGAACATTGAGACACTGCCATGCGGATCTATTTTGTACACTCCGTCAAAGCTGGACGTTGTAGGTCCGGTGACGAACAAATCGCCCTTTGGCCCGAATGTAAGGTGATAGGCGGAAACGCTGGGCTCGAGCGTTGCAAAAACAAAAATCTGGCGATCGCGGGCGATCTTAAAAATCGTGCCGCTGCGGTCACCCACATAAAGGTTCTGCTCGCGATCGAAAGCGATACCAGTGGCAATGCCCATGCCCTCAGCGTAAGCGGACATTGTGCCGTTGGGTGCAACGCGGTACACAGTCCCGTCGTACCTTGAGGAAACATACATCTGGCCCTCGCGGTCGAAGGCGATGGAGGTCGCATTCATCATCTCGGCAAGGAACGGCTTAACGGCATAATTCGTGTCGATTTTGAAAATCGCGACGGGAACCTTCTGCCCGCGGGAGCCCGAAAATGTGACGTAGATGTTGCCTTCGGCGTCGAGTGCAGGGTTGGTCACAGGGTGCAGGTTCTCCGCAATGGGAACGGCTACCCTGACTGGTTGCGGATTGCTCACATGGCCGTTGGTCGAAACCACGACAGGGCCCGACGTCGCGCCATCAGGAACGCGGGCCACAACGAAGTCGTCTGAACTGATTACCACCGTACCCTCGACCTCGCCGAACTGCACGCGAGGACGTCTTAGCTCGGGTGGGCGCAGACCGCTGCCTAAAATACGAATCTCGGCGCCAGGTAGAGCGGCATCCGGAGACACACGATCAATGTGTGGCTTGCCATTAACGTTCTTCTTACCCAACAAACGATTGGAGATTCCCATGGGACCAGCTTCCTTGCGGCGCATACAAGGTACAAAAATAATGCTATCCGTTTAGAAGACGAATATGCACTACAAGATGCATCACGGCCAGCGCATACAGCCCCGCGCCCAGGTCGTCGAGGACGATCCCCGCGCCCTCCGGAATGCGTTCCAGCTGTCGCACCGGAGGTGGCTTCAGGATGTCGAAAACACGAAAGAGTATAAAGCCCGCTAAGAGAGTTTTCCAAGAGATTGGGATGCCAATGAAACTAATCAGCTGGCCAGCGACCTCGTCGATCACCACAAACTGCGGATCCTTCAGGCCGGAGGCGCGGGATACGCGCGTGGCGGCAGGGATTCCGATGAGCACTGCTATGAGGGCCAGAACACTTGCTGCTGCAGGCTGCGAGGTCGCCGAAATCGAATGCGCTACAATCGCCCAGAGCAAGACCGTGGCCGCGGAGCCCCAACTGCCGGGCCCAGGCCGCAGGCGGCCCACGCCGAAAAAGGTGGCAATCACGGTGGCCCATAGTGGGGCGGGAGCGGTGACCCTAGCGGTGCCGCTGCCTTTGCTGATATCGAGACCGGATGTGCTGTTACCAGTGGTCATCACTCTTGGGCTCGGCGGCCCCTGTAGCGCTGGCGTCTCACCGGCTGTCCCTTCAGGCTCGTGGCACGCTGTGTGGGCATCTTGCCGATACAATTTACTCATTCTCGTCGGGTTCTTCTCCTCCACCCTCTGAAGCAGCGTCACTGGTGTCATGCAACGGGGAGGAGATCACATATTCGCCACTCGCCCACTTACCCAGATCAATCAGGCGGCAACGCTCGCTGCAGAAGGGAAACTCCGAGTCCGAGCTCTTCAGCGGCTTTCTGCAAATGGGGCAACGGAGGCTGATAGAACGCTTGCGGGGCATAGCAACCGGCATCCGACTAAAGAATTCTCGCCACTAGGTCGTAGTCGTGCGCCTCAGTGATCTGGCACCGGTAAAATTGGCCCGGCCGGGGTTCCAGCCCGTCGGGAATGTCATTGACGAAGACCTTTCCATCAATCTCGGGCGCGTGCATTGCAGTGCGCCCCTCTAGGAGGAGATCGGTTTCCTCAGAAGTTCCTTCCAACAGCAGATCGAATTCCTCGCCGACGAGGGCTGCCTTCTTGCTCTTGCTAATCTGGCGCTGGATCTGCATCAGGTGTTTCCGGCGGCGTTCAATCTCGCGGGCCGAAATTTTCTTTTCCATGCCATACGCGCCAGCGCCCTCTTGATCGGAGTAGCCGAATGCGCCCATCCAGTCCAACTGTGCGCTGCGCACGAAATCGCACAACTCTTCGAATTCCTCTTCAGTTTCGCCAGGAAATCCAACAATAAACGAGGTGCGCAAAGTAAGGTCGGGAATCATGCGGCGCATTTTTTCAATGGAGTGGAGGAAAAGGTCCCCGCCACTGCCACGTTTCATGCGCTTGAGCACTGTGGGTGAGGCGTGCTGCAACGGAACATCGATATAGGAGCAGATCCTATCGTGCGCAGCAATCGTTTCGAGCAAGCGGCTAGTGATCTTATTCGGGTAAACGTACAGGAACCGAATCCAGCGCAACTCTTCGATACTGGCCAGTTTTTCCAGCAATACCGCCAGACCGTCTTTGAGGCCTAGGTCTTCCCCGTAACAAGTTGTGTCCTGACCGATGAGCGTGATCTCCCTTACACCACAGCGCGCAAGGCGCTCAGCCTCGGCAATCACCGACTCGAAGCGGCGTGAGCGAAACTTGCCTCGTAATTGCGGGATGATGCAGAAGCTGCAGGGATGATCGCAGCCCTCCGCGATCTTAATGTAGGCAGTGTAATGGGGGGTGGCAAGGACACGCGGAGTCTTGTCATCGTAAAGATAATTTGGCAGATCGGCGATGGCGCCGTCCCAGGCCTCGCGGGAGAAGCGACCCTGGGCCAAACGCGCGTCACCTTCAGCGCGCGATGACAAAATCACGAACGGGGAATTCGAAGTCGAGGCGGTTTCGACGGAAATACCCGCCGCCGAGAGAATCTTTTCCAGTTCGCCGGTTCCGACTACGGCGTCCACTTCCGGCATATTTTTTTGGATTTCATCGCGAAATCGTTCGACCAGACAACCGGCGACGACCAGCTTCTGTGCACGGCCTTCCGTCTTGAGCCGCGCCATTTCCAGGATCGTATCTACCGACTCCTGCTGCGCGCTGCTGATAAACGAACAGGTGTTAACCACGATGACATCAGCATCTTCAGCACGCGAAGTCAACTCAGCTCCGGCTTGGGTAAGCAAACCCATCATGACCTCGCTATCCACGAGGTTTTTGGGGCAACCCAGGCTGATAAACCCAACCTTCTTGCGTTGAGAAGCGCTGCTGGATTCGGTCTTCTCCCGGTGCAGCGCTGGCACAGATTTTTCGTCAGCTAACATGCAGTTTTACTATTCTAGCATCCACAAGAACGTGCGCCTCGCGTTGCGGCGACCGTTCGGCGTGCACCAGGGAAGGCAGCACCTGTCATTCAGAGAGTCCAGCGGGACATGCTAACCTAGACGCACTTACCTTGAGACATCCAGACCGGAGGAGAGATGTCGCAGCAACGGCTCACGATCGTGTGTTTATGTGCGGTGATGACCTTGGTGGCACATGCTACCGCTCAGAAAAATGAGCTGGCGGGGCTCGTGGGACGTACTTTCATCAGCAATCAGGGCATTAAAGGGGCGACTTTCCTCAACAATGAAGTGCGGTTCGGAAATGGGTGGACGTTCGAGGTCAATTACGCCCATCGGGTGTTGGGCGCAGGCTTTGCCTCAGTGTTCTTGGAATTGCCGGCGGTGGTCAACGTGAATGAAAAGCTGAACACCGGCCTCAATTTGATCCCAGAGAATTTCAAATCCTACTTTGTTACTCCCGCAGCGCGGCTAAACGTGTTGTCGGACACCGCGATTTCGCCATGGGTGAGCCTGGGAGGCGGTTACGGCCATTTCAGCGAGAGCTCCACGCTGGTGTTTGGCGGACCGAACCCGGGTAAAACGGGAACCAGCACCGGAGTTCTCCAGGCGGGCGTCGGATTAGACGTGAGAACCTTCGACCGATTCAGCGTGCGGGGAGAAGCACGCGATTTTTGGTCGGGTGTACCGCAACTCAACGTGGATACCGGCAAAAGCCGCCAGCACAATATATTTGTCGCCGTCGGCATCGTTTGGCACTTCTGAAGGACGTGTGAATCGCGATTCAACGGTGGGCGGTGATCTCTTCGTAGAGTTCAGGGAGCCGGCAGGCGTCTTCGGCAGAGTCGCCAAAGCGGGCTGATTCGTAGTGGCGTGTAAACTGGGCAACTCTCTCCCGCAATAAACCATCCTCAATTGCCTTGGCGAACTCGACGGGCGTTTGCGACGGTGATTTGCGCCAGCCACGGCGCGCCAGGAAACGCGTCATTTGTTCATACCAGATTGTGGCGGCGAATCGTGGAGAGCGTTCCGGATGGGCTCGCAATAGCCGGGCCCGAACGAATAGCCGCAACCGTCGCGCATTGATCAGCAACAACAGCGAAGTGGTGAACAGCGCCCCCAGCAAGCTCAATCGCCGGGGAGACTGCTCGACCCGATGCTGTGTGCGTCGAGCGACATCGAGCAGTGCCGCATAATGGTGGCGCGCCCACTTCCTCATGTTTTCCAGCAGCAGCCGGCTGCCACGCGCGGCCTCCTGGCCCAGCATCGCTTGGTGCGTGGAGTCGTAATTGATCACCCATTCCCGCCAGAAAGAGGCGAGGGCATCCAGGTACAGCATCGCGCGATTCCAGCCGCCCTGCATCTGTGACGCCACAGGCGGCGTTGGGTCAAAACTCACCCAGGCATAACCGGGGAAATAGGCCTCCACCCAGGAATGCGCGTTTCGAGCGCGCACCACATATTGAGACGTGAGATCGTTAAACTCACCAGTGCGAAAGCCGTTGACGACTCGGGTGGGAATCCCCAGGGTACGCAGCATCACCGCCATCGCAGAAGCAAAATACTCGCAGTGCCCCTGCTTGCGTTCGAAAAGAAAATTAGCTAAGGGATCCGCTGGCCTTATGCGCGGCAACTGCAGGGTGTAGCCATAATTCGACATCAAATAGCGCTCGATGGTCACCGCCTTATCGTAGTCGTTATCGGCAGCCTCAGTGACCTGCAGCGCCAATCTTGGGATGCGGATATCGAGTGTTGACGGTAACTGCAAATAATTGAGCGACACACTGGGCGGAGGGGTCCCAGACACCCTTCGGAGCTGTTGGGCAGACGGTTGCGCGATATTGGAATCAGCTTGGTAGAGACTGACAGGACGTTGAAGATCGCGATCGTAAACCGCGCCAGCTCGATCGACCATCACCACGCGATAGCTGCCCGCCAGAGTAGCAGGCTTGGAAGCAAGGAAAAAGACGTTCGTGCCCACCGGTTCCATCATCACCCGATAGTGAATCGAGTGCACAGTGGCGAGCGCGAGCTCTTCATTTCCCTGTTCCCATGGCGCGCGCGCGGGCACCAGTGAGAAACGTCCATCAGGCAAACGCAAGGCAGGTACCTGATCGAGGGGATTCGACCAACTGTGACCATCAAAGCGGCTGAGTGCGACGCCACGCCATTTCAAGTCATAGGCACCACGCGTGTCGCCGTCAATCTGAATATGCATGACAACGGAATTGGACTGCTGAATCTGGCCGATTTGGCCGAGTTGTACTCTGTCGCTGAAGCCGGTGGTCAGGTCGCTGGTAAGTGCGTAAGCACTCATGTAGCGGGACGAAACGCGAGGCAGAAGAAAGAAAATGAGTGACGCCCCCACCAGGATCAGCATCATCAGCAAGGGCGAGGCAGCGGCCAGAGCAAAGGCCATATGGCGGTAAGCCAGCCGGTCACCGGATTCCGTGGCATGGATGCTCGCCGAACTGGATGAGTGCCGCATCTCCATCAGGACGAAGGTCACCACCGCCATCAGCATGAACCCTGCGAACGACAGCAGGAAAATGCTATCCACGGTCAGCACAGCCGCTGCCAGGACCATCACGAAAGACAGGATGGCAAGCATGTAGTGGTCCCGCGGGCGCCACGCCGAGAAGAGCCTGACCACCATTCCGAACAGCACAAGATGGACAGTTGTTGTGAGAAAGCTGCCTGAAAGCCGAAAATAATCCACTAAATAAAATGCTACGTAGGCCAGCGTAAGATATGTGGTCCAGCGTTCGGGGATGTTCAGCGCGCGGCGTGTAACCAAAAAGTAGCCGCGAAGGAGGAGCGCCATCCCTACCAGCAGAACCGTGGCGAAATCGAGCCCACCTGTGCTAGCCAGGGTTCCGAAACCGGTGAGTACGAGCAGGTAAAGTGACACCTCGAAGTAGCGCTGGATGGCGACAGGCAAGGCGACGGTGTCAGTTTTGAGGATCTCCGCCTGGAGCATGGTGTGCTGTCTATTGTTGGCTAGATTGGCGCGAAAAGAAAGAGCACAACGGGCGGAGAACCACAGGTCACAAAAGCTTCCGCTTGGGAGAGGCTTAGTCATTGCTAAGCAAAGTTTGGTCAGCGTTTCATGAACTCTGACTCGAATACGGCGGGTGCTAGAATTGTTTACGTCAGGCATCGGTCCCGCGCGACGCATTCCTGCCAACCCCGCCAGGTCCGGAAGGAAGCAACGGTAACGGGCTCTTGCGTGTGCAGTGGGTCCCCGGTGCCTGGCTTTTCTGTTGTATTGCCTCGGGGAGTGCTTGCTGGCAAACTTCCAGTTGCCCTCCGGAATCACGAGACACACTGCTTAAAGTTGGACACAGCGGGTTACACTGCCTCAAAATAGCGAGTCTCATCCTGTATCCGGAGAACTCCAGATTGAACAAACTTGTTCGCGCCAAGATCAGTGCTCTGGGCACCTACGTCCCACCGCGCCTGCTTACCAACGCCGACTTGGAAAGAATGGTCGAAACCTCCAATGATTGGATTGTTGACCGCACTGGGATTCGCGAGCGTCACATTGTCGACGAGGGTGTAGCTACAAGTGACCTCGCGGTGGAAGCGGCCAAGCTCGCGCTGGCGGAACGAGGAATTGCCTCTTCGGATCTGGACGCAATTATTGTCGCGACTGTTACGCCGGACATGTTTTTTCCCGCAACTGCGTGTATTGTCCAGCACAAGCTGGCCGCGAAGAAGGTCTGGGGATTCGATCTTTCCGCAGCATGTTCTGCGTTTGTCTATGCGTTGCAAGCAGGCGCGCAATTCATCGCGACTGGTGCGCATAGTAAAGTGATGGTTATCGGCGCGGATGTGATGTCGTGCATCATCGACTACACCGATCGCGCGACCTGCGTGATTTTCGGCGACGGCGCGGGAGCGGTCGTGCTCGAGCCGGCCGAAGACGACTCGCTCGGAATGATTGACTTCATGCACGAAATTGATGGCGGCGGAGGCTGTTCGCTCTACATGCCCGGCGGCGGCAGTTTGCATCCTGCGAGTCATGAGACGATAGACAAGAAGATGCATTACGTTCACCAGGACGGTCAGGCGGTCTTCAAATATGCCGTACGCAAGCAGGCCGAACTCTGCGAAAAACTGCTCCAGCGCAACGACCTGAAGGGTAGTGATATCAAGGCGTTCATTCCCCACCAGGCCAACAAGCGCATCATTACGGCAACGGCGGACCGGCTGGGCTTGCGGCCCGAGAGCGTGATTATCAACATCGATCGTTTCGGAAATACGACAGCAGCGACAATCCCGCTGGCCATGGAAACCGCTCGCCAGGAAGGCAAGCTGAACAAAGGAGACCTGGTGCTGTTGGCTTCGGTGGGAGCAGGGTTCACGACCGGGGTTGCGCTTTTGCGCTGGGCTTATTAGGTATTTGTGTGCCGCTCTTGCCGGACTTGAAGTCCACCTCGATGAGTCCAAGGTGACCAAATAACTCAGTATTGTTTTCTTATCTACGTTGATCCGCGTTAATTCGCGACGAAAAGAAGTGAAGTTTAGTTTAGTTTTTCCCTTTGATCTCTTCTCGCTTTTTGGCAGCCTCCAGCGGACGCACCGGCTCAGTCATACGTACCGGGTCAAGAATCTCCTTAATTTCCTTTTCACTGAGCAGCTTCTTCTCACGGACGATCTCGATGATGGAGCGTCCGCTGGCCACAGCTTCTTTCGCGATCTCCGCTGCTTTGGCGTAGCCGATATAAGGGTTCAACGCTGTTGCCAATGAGACCGTTGCCTGCACATAGAACTCGCAGCGGCTCTTATTGACGGTGATGCCTTCCACGCATCTCGTGGTGAACTGGCGCAGCATGTTCGAAAGGATCGTGATCGACTGCAGCACGCTGTATGACATGGTGGGCATCATCACATTCAACTCGAGTTGCCCGGCTTGCACGGCCATCGCAACGGCAACATCATTACCGATGACTTGGAACGAAACCATTGCGGCTAACTCGGGCATCACGGGATTGATCTTGCCCGGCATGATGGATGACCCGGGCTGCAGGGCGGGCAGATTAATCTCGGCCAGTCCAGTGTTGGGACCGGAGGAGAGCAGGCGAAGATCATTCGAGATGCGGATAATTTCAAGGGCCAGATTGCGCAGTGCCGACGAGACATTCGCCATGGCAAAGTTGGATTGCATGGCATAGCGCATGTCATCCACGGGAACGAGTTTCTGCCCGGAGATGCGGGAAAGATTTTGGATTACCTTTTCGCGGTAATCAGGATGCGTGTTTATCCCGGTACCGACTGCCGAACCACCAAGTCCCAATTCACGCAATGAATCAGCGGCAATGCGGGTGGCTTCTTTCGCGCGGCGGATGGCCCCAGCGTAGGCCGCGAATTCCTGTCCCAGCCGCATGGGAACCGCGTCTTGCATGTGAGTGCGGCCGGATTTCAGAAACCCGTGGAACTCTTTGCCTTTCCTTTCCAACGCCGAGATCAGCGAATCAAGTACGGGATAGAGCTTTTCCAGTTCGAGCAGTGTGGCCAGGCGCATGCCGGTAGGAAAAACATCATTCGTCGACTGGCCGTAGTTAACGTGATCATTGGGGTGCACGATGGAATAGTCACCCAGGGTACCGCCCAAAATTTCGACGGCCCGATTTGCTATGACCTCGTTGCTGTTCATGTGGAAGCTGACGCCCGCGCCTGCCTGGAAGACGTCCACCACAAATTCCTTGTCCCACTTGCCCTCCTGGACTTCTTTGGCGGCCTGGATGATCGCATTGGCGCGCTTGTCGTCTAGCAAGCCGAGTTCCTTGTTAGCCTGGGCGGCGGCCTGCTTCACCGTCCCGAACGCGCGGATCAGCGTGGGATGCGCCCGAATGCCGGAAATTGGATAGTTCTCGACAGCACGCGCCGTCTGGATCCCGTAATAGACGTTCCCGGGAATTTCCTTAGTCCCGAGCGAGTCTTTTTCGGTGCGTGTGAGATTCGACGTCGCTGTAGCCATGTCGTCCACTCCTGAGAAGCGCAGAAAATTGAAAAAGAACCAAAAATTATAACAAGCGCGACCGCAGCCATTATTAGGAACAGCACATCGAACTGCAATTGCGCCTCAAGAGCTCTTGGCCGCAGAACCCGCAAGAGTCTCCCGGGACGCAAGAAGCCAGGACTCACTTATGTCCGATCACCACGTTAAAGAACGTAGGGGGCAGGGCATAAAGTTCGCTCGAGCGGAAACCCGCATTGCGCAGCATTTGCTGAAACTCCGCAAACGTGTAGGCATCGCCGCTTGGCGTCCCTGCCAACATCGTCAGGCTAAAAGCGGCAGGCATTGGCGGGGAGACACGATCGCTGTTCGGGACGAATTCGAGGATAACAGCGCGTCCTCCAAGTTTGAGGGCGGGATACACTTTGCGCAGCAGGTCCTCGTTCGTTGGAGGATCAAAATGGTGAAGAAAATTTGTAATCAGCGCGAGGTCATACCCGTCGCCGTATTCGACATCAAACGCGCTGCCCGCAATGGTGTGGTAACGATCGGCGATGCCGGCCGCAATCGCGTTCTCCCGTGCGACTTCAAGAACATTCGCCCAGTCAACCGCCCAGATTTCCGCGTTGCGATTGTGGCGAGCCAGCGTGACCCCGAACAGTCCGTGGCCAACGGCCAAGCTCAGAACTTTCCATTTATGACCTTCGTCGGCGTTGAGCAGTTTAGCCAAAAGCTCAGCCGGCATGGACATCAGAGGCGCCATGCCGCGGGCGAAATCCACCCACATAGGATGCTCCGGGGCGAGGCTATGCTGTTCATTGACTGTGCCGCCTTTGCGAACAGCTTCGGCAAGATCTTTGAACCCCTCTGTCGCCATCGGCGACAGCAGAAACCTTATAGTGCCTCCAATATAGCCGGGCGAACGTCGGTCAAGAAACGCGGCCGCATCGCGCGTTAAGTCATACTGATTGGCATTCTTGGTGAGAAAGCCGATGATCACCAGGTAATCACACAAAATACGCGTACCCCGTTCGGAAACTTTGCAGCGGGCAGCGATTTCTTGTGCGGTCTGCTTTCCTTGCGCGACAGCGGTAAAGATTTCGAGCTGGATCGCTGCCTTGAGCGCCTCGGTGCGTTGATAAGACGTTATGGTTTCAAAAAAGTGTTCTGGAGAAGGGAGCGGGCCCGATGCAGGTAGCGAAGACAAGGTTCTGCCTCTTTTATATGGAGTCGGTGCGAATGGCGCACCGTCAACTATGTTTCCACGGTCCCCGGTGATTTCGCAAGCGAAGGAAAGTGATTGGCGCGGCGCCCGGGAAAACAGCAGCCCTTTGCTCGGCGCAGTTTTGATTGTGATCCCGCGGTTCCGGGACGAACTGGAGCGAAGCCGCGTGCTACAATCGAAAGTTTTTAGACGACCCGAGTTGTCATCCGTGCGACGCTGCTGGGTTACACTCGGCTGATACCGGCAGGACTTATTGGCTATCGACGAGATTCCCTCCACTCTTCCCCGAGTTCAGGCACACTCCCGACCTGACGCTTGGACCGACGTGCTGATCGTTGGTGCGGGGCCGACGGGTCTAGCGTGCGCCATCGAAGCCCAGAAGCTCGGCCTGGAAGCGCTGATCGTGGAGAAGGGATGTGTAGTCAATTCCATCTACAACTATCCGTCTAACATGGTGTTCTTCACCACGCCGGAACTGCTGGAAATCGGTGACATTCCTTTCAGTACGGCGCACCACAAGCCCACGCGGCAGGAGGCACTTGAATACTATCGGCGCGTGGCCGAGCATTATCGCCTGCACGTGCGCCAGTATCAGTGGGTGCAGACCGTTGTCGGCGAAGACAGAAATTTTCGTGTGACCGCTACTGATCGTTCCGGGGGGATTTATGATTACCGGGCCCGCAAAATTGTCGTGGCTACTGGATACTACGACCTGCCCAATATGCTGGGCATCCCCGGGGAGGATCTCCCGAACGTATTTCACTATTACCGGGAACCGCACCCATTCTACGATCACGACGTGCTCGTGGTCGGCGGGAAAAATTCAGCGGCGGAAGCAGCGCTGGATCTGTGGCGGCACGGCGCACGAGTAACTCTGGTGCACCGGCACGACGGGATCCATCATCACCTGAAGTACTGGGTAAAGCCTGATATCGAAAACCGCATCAGCAACGGTGAGATCACAGCTTACTTCAACACCACGGTGCAGGAAATTGGAGTGGACTTCGTTATCGTGAATACTCCGGAAGGCCCCCTCCGTATGGAAAACGATTTTGTCTTCGCCTTAGTGGGATACCATCCCGACTACGATTTTTTGCGCAGTATCGGGATCGAGCTTTCGACCGAGCAGTGCCGACCGGTTTGCGACCCGGAAACGCTGGAAAGCAACGTGCCCGGCGTTTACGTGGGAGGAGTGATCGTAGCGGGTTCCAGGACGAACGAAATTTTCATCGAGAACGGGCGATTCCACGGCAAACACATCGCGGCAGATCTACAACAGAAGCTGGGATGGGGGACGCCAGAGTAGCAAATCACCGACCAGCGCCTATCGGCTAGCGACTGCCTTCCTTCAACAAGGACTCTTTGGCGAACATCACTGTCGCGTAGAACTGGTAATCCAGGTTCTTCTTCTTTTGGAAGCCGTGTCCTTCGTCCTTGGCCCACGAAGCCACCAGACGGTAGTGCCGATCTTCCGGACAAGCCAGCCAACGATCATATGGAAGGAGATCTAAAGAAGAAATCCCAGAGCTGGGTCGGAGCTGACGGAGTTGGAGACGAGCGTCAGACTTGCAAAAATATGGCTTTCAATTACTGAAGTGGCGCCGCACGAGGGTAGCCAGTCCGATCAGGCCAGTGCCCAGAAGAGCCAGAGTGCCAGATTCGGGTTTAACGCTTGCCCGAGCCGCAGCGTTTGCCAAGGCAGATCCAGAGAGAAGGGTGGTAATCGTCAAAAGGAAAGCAACGTATTTGATACTTCCGTACACCATCAGCCGGCTATCCTCCCTAATCAGATAACAGCAACTTGGGTTCCATGTTACTGATCCCGAAAATGATAAGTCCGGCCGGAAGACCTTGCTGGATAAGGCTTTTGCCCACACCGCGGGTAAAGTTTTCCACCGGGGAGTTGGTAAGGTGCAGTTTCTTTCACACTTAGAGTGTATGGATTGCCTGATCGCGATTGGCGAAGCCAGAAGGGACCTACGATGTGGCGTTGAGACAAAGGTTCGAAATAAGTCGAGAAGGGGCGTGACGAAATCAAATCGGGTATCTTGTAGCGAAGTAGCGTGAGGAGAATCGCTCCCCGTCATGGATCCGGCACCGGCAATGGAAATCAGCTCGATTTCGTTCTCCTCGTATTTGCGGCTGCTTCGTCAAAACCGTAACTTCCGCCGATTATGGACTGCGCAAATCGTCAGCGAAATCGGGGACTGGTTCTATACCCTCGCCATCTACAGCCTGTTGCTGCAATTGACTGGTCGGGCAGGATCGGTCGCGCTGGCGCTGGTTTTACAGGTACTGCCACAGACGTTCATTGGCCCTCTGTCAGGTGTAGTCAACGACCGCATCCGGCGCAAGCACGTCATGATCGCAGCTGATCTGGCGCGCATGCTGATCGTGCTGGCGATGTTGTTAGTACGTTCTGTTTCGATGGTCTGGCTGGTCTACCCGTTGCTTCTGCTGGAAACTATCATGGCGGCCTTTTTCGAGGTGGCGCGCAGCTCCGTCATTCCCAACATAACAACGCGTGAGGACTTAGTCCTGGCAAACACGCTTTCTTCCACTACCTGGTCCATGAATCTGGTGCTGGGAGCGACTCTGGGTGGCTTAGTGGCCGCACTGTTGGGGCGCGATGCAGTTTTCGTGCTGAATGCGCTTTCTTTTCTTGCCTCGGCTCTGTTGATTCGCGGAATGCGCTTCCAGGAACCGCACGCGGACCTGGCGGCGCCGCTACGTGCGCGTGACCTAGTAGATTATTCGCCGATCGTGGAGGGGATCCGCTACGTGCGCAGGGATTTCCGTTTGCTGGCGACCGTATTCGTGAAAGCCGGAATGTTTGTGATTGGGCCGAGCTGGGTGGTGTTTACGGTGATGGGACACCGCGATTTCCCGGTACGGTGGCATGGTTTGGAACCGCAACGTGGCGCGATGCTCGGAATGAGCTTGCTGCTCGGGGCTCGCGGGTTGGGTGCGCTCATCGGCCCTCTCATTTCGGCACCCTGGGCGGGTCATCATGAGAAACGGCTACGCTTGGGGATCCTGCTGGGATTTTTGGCGGAAGCGATGGGCTATGCAGCATTGGGTGGAGCGGGCACTCTGTGGTTGGCATGCACTTGCGTGGTGCTGGCCCACTGTGGAGGTTCGACTGTGTGGGTCTTTTCCACGACGCTGCTGCAACTCAACACCGATGACCGTTTTCGCGGGCGAGTCTTCGCCGCCGACCTCGGATTTTCCATGCTCACCATCGCAATTGGGGCCTATTTGGCAGGCCTGGACTGGGGAGTGGCCGCTCGTACCGTCGCGAGTGCCGCGGGACTGCTGATGCTGTTGCCCGCGGCAAGCTGGGCATGCGCGATGAGGGCGTGGAAGGCGACGCCTGCGACCGCGGCTGCAGGAACAGCGGGCTAAGTACAGTCGTGGGTCGCGATCGCACGTGCCAATGGAGGCTGTCGTTGGAGTTTAAAGAATCGCTGTAGAGACGCAGCTTGCCGCCTCTTGCGGAAACGTTGCAAGCAACGTCTCTACACGGAATATTTCTTATGCCTGGTAGAGCCGATCAATTTTCGCCGCCATGATGAAGTCACTCTCGGTCAGGCCGTCGATCTTGTGCGTCCACAGCGTGATTTCGGCCTTGCCCCAGGTCAGCAGAATGTCCGGATGATGGCCCTGTTCTTCTGCCACTTCTCCCACACGATTCACAAAATCCAGTGCTTTCCGAAAATCGGGGAAGCTGAAGGTGCGGGTGATTTGGTGTTCGTTCACAACCTCCCAGTGGGCCCATTCGGGCACTTGACGGTGAAGATCGGCAAGTTCCTTGCCCTTTAGCGGAGGTACTCCGCCGCGGCACGGGACACAGGTTTTGCTGGCTAGCTCTGGCATTCGTTCATTCCTAGACAAAAACTGATTTTACTTCCCAGAAATTTGGGATCGCCCCCTCTCCAACTCAATTTCAGCAGGAGTAGATGGCGACCCATCAAGAGAGACAATTTCAGAACGGAATATCTTCGTCCGTGATCGGTGTCGATGCCGGTACCGGCGCCGTCTCCGGTTCCGGTACGCGTTGGTCAAATCCGCCAGCCGCAGCGCCGCGAGTGCGGCCGCCGGATTCCTCGCCTGGGGCTTCGCGTCCGCCGAGCAACACGAGGTCCTGAGCGATAATCTCGGTCATGTACTTCTTCTGACCGGTTTCTTTATCGTCCCAGGAACGGGTCTGAAGGCGCCCTTCGACGTACACCGAGCGCCCCTTTTTCAGGTATTCGCCCGCAATCTCAGCCATACGTTCCCAGCACACTACCTTGTGCCATTCAGTATGGTCCTGCCACTCACCTGAGGTTTTGTCCTTCGTACGATAGTTGGTTGCAATGCTGAATGTGGCTACGGCGGTTCCGCTGGGCGTGTATTTGACTTCGGGATCCTTGCCCAGATTTCCTAACAGAATGACTTTGTTAACGCTCTTGCCTGCCATATGAGGGCTTTCTCCTTGAGCCCCTTTTTTCCAAACCTTGGCTTCAATGATGGGCCGGGAAAATGTCCAGGTGCAAGATTAAAGAACTATGGGTTAGGGGCTGGATGCCCAATATATCAGAAATCGCGGCCTTTACTCGAACGGAGAAAGCATATATGCGCAAAGAACGCAGAGGTCTCGCGGAAAACGCCAAGATACATTGCTTTGCGATCTTTGTGAATCCTCTGTGAACTTTGCAGTTAAGTGCTTCGAAAACAGGCAGATCACATCGTTCTGTGACTCGGGTATAATCCCTATTATGGTAGCACCGCCAGTTGTCAATAGACCCGCCGGGATGGTACCCGACGAGGAAAAGTTCGAACCCAAGTCCAAGGGCCTTACTACTCCTCGCAAGAAGAAGCCGAAGGAGTTAGCTGTAATCACTGAGTGCTGCACGGGATGCGCAGGTTCGCCCGCTTGCGTGGAGTATTGTCCGGTTGAGGACTGCATGTTCTGGGTGCCGGATGAGGACAACCCGCCGTTTGGCCGCATCCAGGTAGACCCAATTCTGTGTATCGGTTGCAAGAAGTGCACCAGCAAAGGCCCGGACGGCTCTTTCCTGGATGGGTGCCCCTGGGATGCAATCGTGATGGTGGATACGGCCGAAGTGGAGAAGGAAGTCGGGATAATGCCGATTTAGCTGTCGGCCCTCAGCTTTCAGTCTACGGACGCGCGCCGCAGGCGCGCGTTTTAGTTTGCTATGCATTGCCTTTTCGGTGCCAGGTCAAGGCGAGTGCCGCTACTCCTTCGCGAACTGAAGTTCTCTCAGGATCACGCCTGGAAGGAAGTTAGGAATCTAGGGTGCCTGGGAACTGAGGAGCTGAAAGCTCGGCCCAGGGCTCAAGGCTAACAAGCAACCCCAGCAACCACCGACTAAGGCTTTGTCCTCTCGTGGATTGCTTTTTCCGTCAGCACAGCCTGCTGACGCACGCGATCAGGGATGTCAGGTAATTCGCGCTCGTACGGGACAATTGCTGACAGATCGTCCGGCTGGCCGACCAGATACAGGGCGCGCAGGGCCTCCCAAACCTGTTCAGGGGCGGGGTCGACCACCGCGACTTCAGCACCTGCAGCTACACTCTCTCCGATCTGCACCGAGAGCGACCGGATTCGGCCAGGAATGGGCGAGCGCACTTGGATGGTTTGTGAACCATCCTCAAGCTTGGCAATCAGTCCCCCTTGACGGACCGCGGTACCCACTTTATCGGCGTCGATCACTTTTCCTGACTCCGGAGCCGTCACCTGTGCTGGGTGCAGAAGAGCGATAATCTGAGGTCCTCCGGTTGCATCACCGAAGCGCACTAGCGAAAGTGCGGCGTTGCCACGCACCATGAGCGAAGGATCACCCAGCATTTTGAGCAGTGCAGTGTGGAATTCGGGGTTAGGCGCGTCCTGCCCCATGACCCAGGCGTCGGTGTTGCGCACTTCTTCTACTGAGTACGAACCCAAACGCACCAGTTCAGGATAAAACTGCGTCACGCCTTGGTCCCGTTTTGCCATGCGCTCGCCAATCTGCACCAATGCGTGCTGGATGTGGCGTGGATGTCTTTCGTCCCGCAGGTATTCCGTTAGCTGCTTTTGAGAGAGTTGCCGACCGAACCAGGTGTTCCACCAGAAAAGAAACGGCATCAGTACGATAAGCCACGCCGTGACAAAGAAAAGAATGCGGTGGCCCGTCGACATGCGGCGGCGGTTTTTTCGGTGCTCACTCGAAGATTCACCGCCTGGATCGGGGGAAAAATCGATCTGGGTCGGGGATTTTGGTTGAGCGGACATTTCGTTTGCGAGAAAAATAGTAGCAGATTTGCTGTTGTCTCGGCGTCGGGCTTCAGGCGTACGTCTCCAGAAGCGGTTCAGGAAAGCCTTAAACTGCAGAGCACGCAGAGAACTGATCACCGAGATCGCCGAGAAACGTATCAGTTGTTGTTTTTCAGGAAAGGATGTCGGCAACGGGCTGAGGATTACTTGGTAAACCTCTCTGCGTCCTCTTCTTAACCTCAGCAAACTCTGTGGTAAGGATTGGCTGGCCGAGGGAAAAGCCTGCCGATTTAGCCGAAGTCCCGAGCAAGGTCGAAGGGAAGTGGAAGTGTCCACTACTCAACTACATCGGCGTCCAGAACCCGATCCTGCTCGAGGTAATGAGACACAGCGTACTGAGCCAAAAGCGGCGTCTGTAACCGGATCTCCGCGCCGATCCATTCGCCTTTGACGTGCAGCGCGTTCAGGGGATGGTTGCAACGCCCGCCGCTGCCAAATTGAGGACCGAAATCCGCGCCCTGGATTTGATCGAACTGGCGAATCTGCCGCCAGGCTTCGTCGCCTACAGTGCCCGACACATCGATCTTCAGCCTTACGGTGGACATAGCTACGCAGCAAACAGGTGGTAGAGCATGAAGTAGATCACCACTCCTGTGACTGACACATAAAGCCATACTGGATAAGTCCAGCGAGCGATGGCGCGGTGGCGATCGAAGCGTTCCCGTAGTGCGCGACTTACGGTGATGATCACCATGGGTACGCTTACGGCAGCCAGAATCGAATGGGAGATCAGGATGCTGAAGTAGACGGGACGGGACCAGCCCTGCCCCTGGAAGTGCACGGAACCGACGTGGGCGTGATAGTAGACATACGAAATAAGAAACAGCGTGGAGGTGACAAGGGCGGTGAGCATGAGGACGCGATGGGGGGCCATGCGTCCGCGCTTGATGAACCGGTGTCCGATCACCAGCAGCACAGCACTCGTGCCGTTCAGCGTGGCGTTGATGACGGGGAAGACGGCGTAATCGGCTCGTATCTGCATCAGGCCGCAGGCTTGGTTGTACGACGGTTGACCATCATGAATGCCAGCGCAAACATGAACAGCGAGAACAGAACCAGGGTTGCCATTGAAGCGGGAAGTGGAAATGATTCCCGGCTGCTTGGATACAAGAGGCTCCGTAGCGCCTCCACCCCGTACGTCAGTGGATTGATGTACATCAGGTCTCGGATCCAACTCGAGGCGCCCGCCAGCGGAAACAATGCTCCGGAGAGCAGCCAAAGCGGGATCAGGAACAGATTAATAATTGCGTGAAATGCCTGAGTCGAATCCATCGGCCAGGCTATGGCAAATCCCAGTGCTGTAAGTGCAAAAGAGACCAGGAGCACTGTGAGAACCACCAGCAGGAACTGGATTAGAGTCATGTGCACACCGACAAATGGCGCAAACGCTAGGAAGATGAGTCCCTGAACTGCCGAAAGCGTCGTGCCCCCCATCACTTTTCCCAGCACGATGGACGAGCGCGGCACCGGGGCCACTAGGACGGAAAGCAAGAAACCTTCTTTACGGTCTTCGATCACCGACATCATAGTGAAAATGCTGGTAAACAACACGATCATGATCAACGCGCCGGGATAGAAATAGTACAGATAGTGCTGCTGTCCGGCTCCTGCGCCCGAGCGGAACGAAGTTCCGAAGCCGGAGCCGATCACTATCCAGAAAACCACGGGCGATGCGATCACGCCTACGACCCGGCTTCGCTGCCGATAGAAGCGAACGACTTCCCGCCACCACAAGGTAAAAGCCGGCAGGAAGACTCCGTTCGGAGCTGGCACATTCTGAGCCGGCAAGGTCGCATTTTGCATTGCCATTTCTGTCAACTCGTTTTCTGGACTGAAGGCGCTTTCGCTCTCTTCCTACTCGAAACCTCTCCTGGTTGGCATTCCGGCTGAAGCTGCGCCCTGATACGAAGACCCAATCTATCCCGCAGCCGGTTCGCCGGTCTCGCTCCAGAAACGGTGGCCGGTGCGGTGAATGAAAACATCTTCCAGTGTTGGCTTGCTCACCGAGATGGCATGAATTTCGCCCGGAAACGCCTCCACCACATCTGTGATAAAGCGGTGCCCATTCTCGCGCTCAAGCCGAATCTTATTGTTCAGAACCGCCACTTCGACGTTGAAGCGGACGCGAATGCGATCCGCGAGAGATTCCGGATCGCGAGCTTCGAGCAGAATCACATCGCCGCCGATCTCGCGCTTCAACTCCGTGGGAGCTCCCAGCGCGACCAGTTTTCCTTCATTAAGAATTGCCAGTCGATCACAGCGTTCCGCTTCTTCCATTAGATGCGTCGTCACGATTACCGAGACATGCTCCTGATTGCGCAAAAGCTGGAGATACTGCCACACGTCGCGCCGAGCTCCCGGATCAAGCCCGGTAGTCGGCTCGTCGAGCAGCAGGACCGACGGATGATGCAATAACCCCTTTGCCAATTCGATTCGCCGCTGCATGCCACCGCTAAAAGTCTCAACCCGCTCTTTTGAGCGGTCTGCCAGCCCTACCCGCCCCAAAATTTCTTTGATCCGCGCCTTCAGCACCGTGCCACGCTGGCCATAAAGGTGTCCCTGGTGCCATAGATTTTCGTATGCGGTCAGCTTCGCATCGATGCTCTGCGCCTGGAAGACCACTCCGATCTGCCGGCGTAGGCCATCGGGATCTTTGGCGGCGTCAAAACCCACGATGGTGGCGCGCCCCGCTGTTGGAATCATCAACGTGGAAAGAATGCGGAAAAGAGTTGTTTTGCCGCTGCCGTTGGGTCCTAAAAGACCGAAGAGCTCTGCAGGACAAACCTCGAACGAGACACCATTAAGCGCTGTGCGCCCCTCATAACGATGGACAATATTCTGGACAGAAATGACCGGACTGGTTGCTGATGCGACTCGGGTATGCGTATCTAGGTCTTCGTATGCGGGTACCTTGGAAGCCACAGGCTATTCTACGACGATACCGTGTTAATCATCATCAGGGCGAACAGCAGAGGCAGGTAGAACACCGTAGCTTGCAATAGATGGCGCGCCCGCTGTTTGGAACGGGCTGCGCTGAGGGGCAACTGAAGTCTCGCAAGACGCACACCGAAAGCAAATAGCACCAATCCCATAACAAGGGCGCCAGCGAAATAAATTCTTCCCGACATGTGAAGAACGCTTGGTGCCAGACTTACCGGTATCAGGCCGATTGAATACAAGATGATCTGCCGGGCTGTGGACCTGCCGTCGGGTTCGACAACAGGCAGCATGCGGACGCTGCCCGCCGCATAGTCTTGTCGATATAGCCAAGCGATCGAGAAGAAGTGTGGGAACTGCCAGAAGAAGACGATGGCGAACATCACGAGCGCTCCCCATTCGAGGCGCCCGCGTGCGGCCGTCCAGCCGAGGACGCCAGGCATGGCCCCGGGGAAAGCTCCGACGAACGTGCAGATCGGGTGGATCTTCTTCAGCGGTGTATAAGCCGCGAGGTAGACAGCCGACGTGGCCAGCGACAACCATCCGGTCAGCGGATTCAGCGCAAGGCCGAGATAGAGCGCGCCGCCGATCGTCATGAGCCCACCAACAATGCCAGCGTGCAGCAAGCTCATTCGGCCTGCTGGAAGGGGACGCAGCGCCGTGCGGCGCATCTGGCTGTCGATATCGCACTCCATCAGCTCGTTCAATGCGGCGGTGCCGCCTGAAATCAGCGCGATTCCAAGGAGAGCCTGGAACAGATGCCAGGAGAGAGACGAGCCGCCAGATTTCAGCGCGCCGAAGTAGTATCCGCACCATGCCGTCATGACTATCAGCGTCGTTACCCGCAGCTTCGTAAGCTCGGCGTAGTCGCGGGCCCGCGTCAGCACGCTATTGCGGGGAATGGCGAGAACTTGAGTCGCTGTACTCATGCTGCTACGGCGTTCTGCTCCCGAGTTGGAATTCGTTCTTCAAAGGCGACCGGCACGTGTCTCCAGACCTGAATGGCCAATACCACCGCAGTCGCCAGCAGCAAGGCGCCCACGCCAACGTGTGCTACCGTTGAGATCACCATAGGCAGTTCGGGTTGAACCGCATCACGCCCCCAGGCGACCCGAGTCAGAAATGCGGTGAAGCCGAGACACAACTGAGCAATCATCAGCGACAGCATGGTGATGGCCGGTTTCCGAACCGCCTCAATGCGCGAATACTGCGACAGCGCACGAATCGCGGTCCAAGACAGCACCACTGTAACTACGGCTGCGTGCACCACGTGCGGCCACCAACCCAAACCTCTGTGGCGGAACATTGCACCCAAAATGAGCTGGACATAAAGCACAAAGATCGAGAGCCAGGTCAAAGTGACCAGGCTGGGGCGGCGGGTGTCGAATTCAACCCGCGGCTGTTCCTCAATCCGCCTCCGGCCGGTGAAGAGTGCGATGAGAACCGTTATACAGAAGAACGTCTGCGCTAATGCCGCGTGTGTGCTTGAGACCGCTGGTGGCAGATAGAAAAGAACTGTCATGCCGCCGAGAATCCCTTGCGCGATCACCGTTCCCAGGGCGGCGACGCCGAGAATCCGCATCCAGCGACGGCATTCCGTTCGCCAAGTCCAAATGGCGAGAATGATCGTTAGGAAACCAACAAACTCTGCGACCATGCGATGACCGTGCTCCCACTCAACGCCACCAACCATGTGGGGCATCTTGTAGATGGATCCGAAAGTTGTGGGCCAATCCGGCACGGAAAGACCGGCATCGTTGCTGGTCACCAGGGCCCCGGCAATAATCAGAACGAAAGTCGCGCAGGCGGTGAACACGGCGAATACATGGTGTGCGCGATTGTAGGGTGCAGCGAGGCCCTTCAGAAGTTGCTCCTTGCTAACCCTGTGTCTGAGTTGTGAGACCCCACGGGTTTTCCTGAGAGAATTGGAGTGGGCCCGATTCTTCCAGCCCACTCCGGAATTCAACATTTTAGCAGACCGTCCGGGCTACATTCCGCCCGCTTTGAAAGTCGTATCAACCGTCTTGCTGTCTTTGGGAGTGAGTGTAACCTTCTGGTCCTGTTCGCCAAGTTTCTCGTGTACGAAAGCAAGAGTGTAGTCGCCGGGCGGCAGGCCCTTTATTTCGTATTTGCCGTCTGGTCCCGTGACTGCGTGAAACGGGCTCTTTACCACGCTGATGTACATCTTCATCCAGGGGTGCTGGTTACACTTCACTGGCAGCATGATTTCTTCACGCGCGAAGCTCTTCTGGATCGGCGCGGCATTTGGCGGCTGCGACTCGTTCCACTCGCGATTGTCTTTCGGGGTGGGATGAATGTTGTGCGTGGTGGGATCGTCGTTCTTGATCTCCACGTTCTGACCGGCGATTACGGCTAGAACGTGCGGATGGTAGCGGCAGCCCTTCTGGTCGATGACCACCGAGTCCTTCGGAACATCAAAGTTGCGATTACCGAGACCTTCTTTCACATAGACAAAAACATTGGCGAGATCGCCGTCTTTCGCGACCACGTTCTCGGAGGTGTTGTCGCCTTTGCAAGCGGCATCCTGGCTCATGTCGATCTTGGCCGGCTTGGGAGGGGTACCGTCAAGCTTAACAGTGCCGCTAACCGTAGCCGCGGTGGTGGGATCGATTGGAGTGGAGGCTGCCGGTGGTTTCGACTCCGAAGTCGGAGAGGACGATTGCTCTTCGCCCGTCTTCTTGCTACAGCCCGCCAAGAGCAGCAGCCCGACGAGGGCAAGCAAGCCCAGCATTGCTAACCATGTCTTCCTATTCATGATCGCTGCACCTTTCTTGAGGTCCGAAAGCTCTCAATGTATCTATACATTTTAACGCGAACCGCCATTTGATGCGGATTGGAGCACGGCGGGATGCGTTTCGAGTTTACGGGCCGAACCCCCGGGCGCTTTGTTTTTTGAGGAGCGACTGCTGCTGGAGGCCTGTGCATGCCCCATGGCTGCCGAAACGCGCCGCTGCTCCTCGGGCGTGAGCTGGAAGATGTAGTCCACCAGCAATTTGCTGTGGTCCTTATCGTAGCCTTGGAACGAAGGCGGTGTCGGGCCTGCGAACACCCAATGGTTGTTCTCCCGCTTGAAGAGCCCGGAGGGCATCGAGGTACCCGGGCTGATGGCTTGCGGATCAAGAATCCAGCGCTCGACCCAATCCGGCTTCAAGCGCTCCTTTGCGAGCAGGAAGTTGGGCGCGGTGGCGATCTTGTCGTGCTGCGAATTGCCGGTGGCGTGACACTTTAGGCAGGGGGCCGCCGTGCTCGAAAACAGGCTGCGCGCCATGTCGCTTTCTTTTGCGGTGAGCGTCGGCACCTGTTCCGGAATATAAGGGATCGGCTGCTGCGAGAGTGCCTGGAAGAAACGCACCAGCTTACGCAGTTCGTTATCCGAGAACGAGAACGTGGGCATGCGAACTTGCAAGTAAGGACGAACTCCATTGCGGTTGGTGTCTTTCTCGTTCAGCGCGGGATTCGATAGGAAGCGCCGCAGCCACTCGGGATCCACGCGCGCGCCTTCGGTCAAGAGCTTGGGAGGAAGCTGTTCCTGGGCATCCTGGTAGCGCTGCATTCCCATTAGTATGGTCTTCTGGCCGGGAATGAACTGGTGGCATCCCATGCAGTTGTATTTCTTAACAATCCACCAACCCTCCTGGATATCGTGCCGCGCATCCTGCGGCTTGTACTGGTAGCTGGCGGGAAGGGAAGTCTCCTGGCTGCCGAGCAGGAAGGTTGTGATCGCGCGGACTTGGTCCTTGGTTAAATGCACGTTGGGCATGCGAAGCTTTTCCGTGTCCGACTTGATCATGCCCTTGTCGTATATGTCAGGCTCCGCGAGCTTGTGCTCGAAGAAGCCCTTATGGTTGTACCAGGGAGCCTTGGCCGGACCGTCGGGCAGGTGCTGCAGGTCTTCTGGATTGCTGATCGGGTCCTTACCGCCACGCTGCGCCGCTTCTGTAAATAACGCGAAATCAAGGCGCTCAATCGGTTTGCTGCCTTCAAAAGTGAGCTCGGTGCCGATGCGGCCTTCGTCTTCGAACCCCGAAATCTCATGACAACCGGCGCAGCCGTAATGGCGAATCCACTTCTTGCCTTCGTCCTTCAGCTTGGGATCGTCCATGAAGGAGGCGTCCGCGTAAGAAGAAGGATCTTGTTTTTTCTGAGTCTCCAGGAAAGATGCGATGTCCTGTGCGTCTTCCACACTGAGGCGGAGGCTGGGCATCACCGTCATATTCTGCACCTGAAGCTCGTGGCCGTCGTTCGGACACTGACTGTGTTCGAGGTCAAAGACGTATGGCAGGCCTTTCTTGGCGTAATCCTCGGGGCCAATGTCTTTCTTCTCGTACGGGCAGTAAGGACGCGTGCGCTCGCGCGCATTGTGAATCCAGCGTACCAGGTAATCGTAGTTGGCCTTCTCGCCGACACGTGTGAGGTTCGCCGCGAACGTGCCGCCCTGCATCTGGTCGCCTTCGCCAATAGAATGGCACGCTAGGCAGCCGCGGGTCTCGAAGAGTTCCTTTCCGTGCTCGGCGTTGCCAGGCTTCTGTTTGGGCAAGGGATCGGTTAGCGCTGACTGCCACATGTAAGCCGAAATCGCTTTGATCTGGTCGTCCCTCAAGCGGAAGTTCGGCATTTTAGTGGTGTGCCTGAAATCCGTTGGCTTCCTCAGCCAGACGGGAATCCAATTCTTGTTCAATTTAAGCTGAACGTCTTTCAGATTCGGCCCGATCTTCTTCATATCCTGCATCAAGCTGTGGGACTGAAAATCGAGCTGCTGAATGCGTCCGTCGATCTTGCTGTTCGCGACTTTCAACCCGACAGCTTTGTCATTCAGTCTGTTGGCTTCCTCGTTGCTTTGAGCGGCGTCGGCCTGCTTCATAAAGTCGGACGCCTGCTTCACATTGTCCTTTTTCTCCGTCTCAAGCTGCTTGAGTTGCTGATCAACGGATTGCAGGTTCTCGGGTTCTTTGTCGTATCCCTCATAGCGGTGGCAGCCGTTGCAACCTCTCTGGCGGAACAGATCTTTGCCTTCGCTGACATTCCAGCCCACGTCGCCGCTGACCAGCACCATGTCGGCTGCGTGGCAGGTCTGGCATCCGGCCTCGACGTTTTCCTTCGGGAAGAGCGGCCACAGCCAGTGCTCATAATTGCCGTGGGCTTTCTCAACACTCGTGGTGGCGCGGCCATTCCCCTGGTGGCAAGGCGAGCATCCGAACTTTTCCGGATCGTGGGTCTTGAGGAGTTCGGTCTCGGGATGGCTAACAAAAGCCTGAGCGTAGTCATCGGGCTTTTTCTGGTCCTTAGGCGTCATTGAAGCCGCCGTAAGCTTCAGCGGCTCGCGAACACCCATGTGGCACGATTCGCAGCGGTCGACGATGTTGGCTTCCGCCACGTTAATCTGCTGGATCTTGGGATCCCACTCTTCGGTCTTTCTCTGCAGACCTTCGACTTGTCCCGGCGTGAGATCAACCATGTGCTCGGAAATGTACTCGTCAACTCTTGTCTTGGCTTCGGTGACAGGTTTCAGGAGATCGGCGAGTTCGGCGCCCAGCTTGGCGCGTTCGGCCTTGAGGTCGTTGTAGGTTTCTTCGAGTTGGTCGAAGTTGTACTTCTTCTTTGTGCCATCGGGGTATTCGACGGTGGCCAATTTATCCTTGAACTTCTTGAGATCATCCTGCTTACTCTTCTTGCCGGATGTGCTGCTGTCCGTCTCGATCTCGTAAGTTACAGCATTAACGTATGCACGACGATCAGTAAAAACGCTCTGCACGGCAAGAATCTTGGCGCTGAGATCGCTGAGGTGTTTTTGAATTTCCTCTCTACGAGCCCGAGACTTCTGATCCGCTTGCTTCCAGGCCTGTTCGAGTTGCTGGTACTCAGCATTCTGTCGCACGTCCTTTTCGGACGTGGCCGACTTCGATTTTGCGGCCTTAAGGAACGCGCCGTAACGGTCCTTCCACTGCTCTTGGAAAGCCTTCCAGGGGCGCTGGCCGAAAGCCTCATCCCACAAGGCCCAGAAGAGCGACGCGATGAGGATGACCGTCGCGATCAAATAGTGCAACGCGTAAGACTTGCTTACGAGCGGGTCATACTCGGGGATTGGTTTCTCGGGCACCACATCCTCCCATTCAATGTTGCACGCCGATATTGACTCTGCTCACATCTTGAAAAAATGTCGGGTATGTCTTTCCATCGGGTTTATCCTCCAGGAATCTGCTTTCCCCCCGTGATGTAATAGAAGATTCCTCATCGGCTGAAGCCGGATCGGAATGGCAACTTTCGAATTTGGTAAGGACAAGCCACTTAACGCCGAACCTTAAATGTTGAACCAAGGCGTAATCCAGACGTACTTAATATGCCAAAGCAAGCGCAACAGCATCTTCAGCGGCAGGGCCACCATCGTGAGCAAGAAGAACTGCACAATGGAGAACTGCAGCAAGCTCATGCGCTGGAAGTCTTTGCGCATGAAACGCCGGAACAGCGAGTAGACGACAAAGCCGCCGAGCAGGTAGTAGCCGCCGACGATCATCGCGCCGAAGATGGCTTTGGCAAGGTTGCTGGTGATGCCAAAAATGTCTGGCAGATCGCGGTTCACCTCGTAAATGAGACGATTATGGTCCCAGGTTTGCCCCGGCCAGAACCACTGCCAGCCTGGCCCGCGAATGAAAGTCCCGATGATGATCATCGAAACCCATAGAATGACAAATCCGAAGAGGAACGTTGAAATCGCAAATTTGCGCTGCTTCCAGGTGTAATAGCCGCCGCCCTTGGGATTGGTGTCGATGTAAGGGATGGCCATTAAACCGATGATGATAAGCGTGGGCATGACGACACCCGCGATCCACGGGTCGAAGTACACCAGCATCTCTTGCAAACCGAGGAAGTACCAGGGCGCCTTAGCTGGATTCATCGTTAGGTTGGGATTTGAGGGCTCTTCCAGCGGGGCACTCAGCGTAATGGACCAAACCATCAGGATGATGGTGACGATGATGGCGGCGAGAAACTCGATGCGCAGGAGGAACGGCCAGACATGAACTTCCTTTTGCCATCCGGGTCTGAAGGGCCAAGTCTTGCGATGATGAGTTTTCGCCATCGCGGGATTGGTTTCGAGCTCGGCAATCAGATCGTCATTGGCTTTGGCCTGTTTCCATGCGAGATAAATGTAAAAGGCCAGCAGCGGGATTAGTGCCACGATCGGCACGTTGTCCGGGGCGGAAATGATTTCCCAAAGTTGACGCCAATCCATAAGTGCTCCCAAACTCGTGTGGGGACGGCCGCCCCCGGCCGTCCCGGTCGAACAAAGCTCGACAGCTTTGCGGCAAGATGCCAGCGCTACAAAAACACGCTCGGCCTACACAGCACGGCGCGGTTTGTCGGCTTCCGATTCCAGCATTACCGGCGCCGGTCCGGAGATACCGCCATCTTTTCGTACACGCCAGAAGTGCACAATCATGAAAACGGAAGCCACGATCGGGATGCCAATGCAATGCCAGATGTAAGAACGGAGCAAAGCGTTCGCATCCACAATCGACCCACCCAATAATCCGAAACGGACATCGTTATATGGCGTCATGCCTAGTAGCGGCCCGAAGGGCCCTTCGTGACCCAGCAGCGGGGTGGCGCGTGCCATGTTTGTGCCCACCGTTACCGCCCAAAATCCAAGTTGGTCATCCGGAAGCAGGTAACCGGTGAACGAAAGCAGCAGGGTTAGCACCAGCAGAATGACGCCGACGTTCCAATTAAATTCGCGGGGCTTTTTGTATGACCCGGTTAAGAACACCCGGAACATGTGCAGCCAGACAGCGATCACCATCAAGTGAGCCGCCCAGCGGTGCATGTTGCGCAGCAACTTCCCAAAGGGCACATCGTGCTCGAGATAGAGCACGTCGCGGAAAGCCTGCACCTTGGACGGATGGTAGTAAAACATTAGCAGCACGCCGGTGAAGGTGAGCACGATGAATAAATAGAACGTGATCCCGCCCATGCCCCAGGTATAGCTGTAGCGCACCGCATCGCGGTTGATCTTGGCCGGGTGCAGGTGGAGGAAAACGTTGGAGAGCACGCCCAGCGCTCGGTTTCGCGGCGTGTCGTCGTGCTTGTGGCGGAAGATCGAGGTGTAGACCTGGGTCTTGGTCGGATCCTTTAGTCCTTCGATCTGGTCCTTGGCCTTTGCGGGGATGTCTGTCTTAAGGGCTTGGACGTCCTCTTTGACATTGGACTTCACTCGTTCCAGCAGGCCCACCCGACCGTTCTTGCCATTTCGATTGCTTTCTTCAGGCATGAATCCTCTTATCAAAGGTACGCATTATCAAAGTTACGCAGCAGCACTTCTTTTTCGCGGGCGAGGACGCCCGCGCCACATCTTCCTACACATTCAAAAAGGCTCCCGGATCATTAAAGTGGCTGGGCTGGCCCTTGGGCCATTGGTACAGCCGCGAGACGTCCACCACAATTTGGCCGTCGGGCGCCGGTTCGATGTGCGCACGATCCATGGGACGAGGTGCCGGTCCTTCAAAGTTGACTCCTTCGCTGTCATACCCGCTGCCGTGACACGGGCATTTGAATTTGTTCTCGCTGGCTTTCCAATCTGGTGTGCAGCCCAGGTGAGTGCAGCGGGCATAGATCACAAAAAGACGATCGGGGGTGCGGTCTACCCAGATGCGATATTTCTGCTGCCATTTCGTGTCTACACCCAGACCATAATCAGAGGGATAACCGATTTTGAAAACCGTGCTCGGTTCGAAAAGAGTGCGAGGCAGGAAGAAGCGGAAGAACGCGATGAACCAGGCGCCCAGGAAAGCTGTCACGCAACTCCACACCAGACGCCGCCGCCGCTGGTCTACCTCTCTATTCTCGGGCCCCACAGAGGCGATACCGCCCGCCGCTGCTGCTTTCGAGGTCCCGACCGCGGGAGTACCAATGTATTTGTTGGCTTCGGTACCGCGGGCTGCCGGAGTTTGAGAAACAGCGGGTGGAACTTTCTGTCCCGCACCAGTTGCGGCTACGGCTGGCGCAGGAGCCGATGTCGCAGGTCTTGCCTCTGCCGGAGCTGGAGCGGTCGCCGCAGCTGCTTCTTCGCCCAGCAACGCGTTCACTTCCGCATCGGTAAGCGCCGGTAGGCCTTTGCGATTGCGACGGGCTTGTTCGGCAGCAATGGCCGAGCGGCTCCACTTCTTTCCCTCGGCGATAAGCTTTGCGACCTCGGGGTTAATACCGCCCTTAGGCGCGCCTGCTGCCACAGGCGCAGTTGCTGCGGCAGGCGGAGCTGCTGCCGGTGCAGCAGTGGTTGCGGGCGGCGCTTGGGCCAGTGGAGCCGTCTGGGCTTCAGGCGCAACTGGAGCGGCAGTGCTGGCAGGCACCGCCGGAGCACCTTCGCCGCGTTCCCACGGCATGGGCTCGCCAGCCTTCAGGGCCGCGATGTCTTCATCAGACAGCGGTGGCAGGCCCTTCCGTTGCCTGTAGGCCTGTTCCATCCCAATGACCGAGTTATTGAGTGCCTGCCGCGGCCAGGGCGGAAGATGTCCGAGAACGCCATTGACTACGCTTTTGGAGGACTGGTCTGCCATCCTTCCTTATCCCTTCTCTTTGAGGTGCCGTGTCTTTTCCATCTTTGCTCAGCCCGCCGCCACCAGGCAACCGGCACCTCGTTGTTTACTCAAATCGACGCCGACAGCGGTGCCTACCAGCTCGGCCAGCGCCGCGATGAAAATGGGCGAATCGTTCAGCCCGGAAGTCATTTCGAATCGCTCGATGCCCAATGCTTTGGCTTCTTCCCGGGCGTGGTGATTAATCTCGCCGAGCGTTTCCACGTGATCGGAGACGAACGAAATGGGCACCACGCAAACATCCTTTAACTGTTCCGCCGCCAAATCCCGAAGCGCGTTGTGCAGCGAAGGTTGCAGCCATTTGCTGGCGCCGATCTTGCTCTGATAACACAGGCGATGGTGGTTGGCCCATCCGCCGCGCTGCATCACCAGTTCCACCGTCTCTTCGATTTGCTCCTGGTAAGGATCGCCTTTGTCGATCACGGCGACAGGAACACTGTGGGCGCTGAAAACAATTTCGGCACGCCCAGGTTCGGGGAAACGGGCCAGCGCTTCTTCAATCTTCTCAGCTACGGCCTCGAGATAGAGTTCGTTACGGTAAAAAGCCTTGACAACATAGACCGGAATGTCGTCGCGGAAGCGACGCTGCCACTCATTCAGGCTGCTCCCGGTAGTGGTCGTGGAATACTGGGGATAAAGAGGAAGGACCACGACTTCATTGCATTCTGCGGCCCGTAGCTGCTCAATTGTCTCAGCCGTCAAAGGATGCCAGTAGCGCATGGCCACGAAGCAACGGGCATCCAGGCCGGCTTGCGTTAACTTTGTTTCCAGCGCTCGTGCCTGCTGCTCGGTGAATTTCCGAATTGGCGAGCCGCCCCCAATGACGGCGTAATGATGCTGCACTTTCTTGGCCCGCGTGCTGGATATGAGCTTGGCCAGTGGCTTGCGTCCGATCCGAGCGAAGGGAAAGTCAATAATATCTGGATCGCAGAAAAGGTTGTAGAGAAAAGGTTCGATTGCCTCCAGCGTTTCGGGTCCACCGAGCTGGAAAAGCACTACTCCCACACGCCGCACTGTCTTACACATCCCCCATGGTCTCTTGAAGAAAAAGGATGTTACTTAAAATTGAGAGGGTTCGTCAACGTGGGCTGCGCGGAGATTTATTGCGGAGGACGGCTGACCTCTATCTTCTCGCCTATTTCAATGCTCATCAAATCTTCGCCCACCTCCAAGGGGCCGGAATAGGTTTTGCGCGTATGAGGGACCACATCAGGAACGTCAGGGGGAACGATATGTGAGTAGACCGCCAATTTCGGCTTCACTCGTGCGAAGACTGTGCCGGCCTGTTCAGGAAGCGTGTGATGGTCGATGACTCTTTGCCCTTGTTCTGCGCTGAAGGAATTGCTGACTTCGCGATAGGCAGAGGGATCAATCACTTCGTGAATCAATACATCCGTTCCCTGAGAGAAATGGATAAGATTTTCAGAATATCGCGTATCTCCGGAGAGCGCTACTGAGTGCCCGGCGAAGTCGATACGGTACCCAAGCGATGGCTTGACCGGACCATGATCAACCGCAAAAGCCGTGACCTTAAGCGCACCATTTTGATAGACCAAGCCTTGATCAATGTCCTTGGCTAGGACGACCACTCCCTGCGCCGCGACCTTCTCATCCACATCCCGCCGCATGTGCGTATCGAACTGGTATGCCTGCTGCAAATGCGACATCATTTGTTTAGTTCCGGCGGGTCCCCAAACCCGAAGCGGGACCTTCCGCCCCATAATCCAGCCGGTTAACCACAGGTCCGGAATTCCGACCACGTGGTCGGAATGCAGGTGAGTGAGGAACAAAGCGTTGACTTCAGCGAACGGCACTTTGAGCTGGTAAATGCGTTGCGTGGCGCCGCGACCACAATCAAACAACAACTTTTCTTGCCCGGCTTCCACCAGGATACTGGGACCGAACCGTTCCATGACAGGACGCGGGTTACCTGTGCCCAGAAGAGTTACCTTGAGAGTTTGCGCGTGTGCAGCCGCGACAAAAGCAGTTGCCACGCCTAGCAACAAGACGGACTTCCGCCACAAACCCCGGCAGTCACGCAGTGCAATCCTCATGAGATTTTTCAAAATGGTTTGAATTAGATTTCCAACTTACACAACCCCAAGCTTTCAGGTGCGAGACACCTCGGCTGCGGCCTGCTGAACGTCTTTGCTCGACTCCATTGCCTCGATAACAGCGTCCGCGAACTCGGAGGTACCGGCCTTCCCGCCCACATCCCGCGTAAGCTTGTCCCGGTGGCGATAAACCTTCTCCAGTCCATTGCGGATCTTGAGCGCTGCTTCGTGCTCGCCGAGATGTCGGAGCATCAGCAGACCCGAGCGGATAATGGCAGTCGGATTTGCGATGTTCTTGCCGGCTATATCGGGAGCCGATCCATGGACAGCTTCGAAGATGGCGCAGTGATCGCCAATATTTGCGCCGGGCACGAAACCGAGTCCGCCAACGAAAGCTGCGCAGAGATCAGAAATGATGTCGCCGTACAGATTCTCCATCAGCAGCATGTCGTACTGATAAGGGTTCATCACCAGCTGCATGCAGGTGTTGTCAACAATGTGTTCGCCGTAATTGATCTCGGGGTATTCTTTGGCAACGTTGCGCGAACACCGCAGGAAGAGGCCGTCCGATAACTTCATGATGTTTGCCTTGTGGATGGCGTGGATCTTGTGGCGTTTGTTCTTGCGAGCATATTCAAAAGCGAACCGGGAAATTCGAGTGGAAGCCTTCTCGGTAATGATTTTCAGGCTTTCGACCACGCCGGGTACGACTTCGTGCTCGATCCCGGAATAAAGTCCTTCGGTGTTTTCGCGCACGATGATGAGGTCTACGTCAGGGTAGCGTGTGGGGATGTGCGGCAGGTTCCGGATGGGACGGAAGTTGGCGTACAACTCGAAATGCTTTCGGAGTTCGACGTTAATGCTGGCGAATCCTCCGCCGATCGGCGTGGTCACCGGTCCCTTCAACCCAACACCGGTGCGCTCGATGGAGTAGATCAGCTCTTTTGGGATGTACTCCCCAAACTTCTCATAAGCCTGAGCTCCGGCTTCGTAAATCTCCCACTCGAATTTCACGCCCGTGGCTTCCAGAATGCGCACGGCCGCTTGAGTAACTTCCGGGCCGATGCCATCGCCGGGAATGAGAGTAATCTTATACGCCATAGACCTAATTCAGTGATTGAATCATTGAGTCATTGGACGATTGAGACCTTGAATCACTGAGACCCCAAACCATTGAACCATTCAGCCACCTTGGCCCGTTTTTCTTTGAGGTTTGTAGGGAGCCCGGGCTTGATGTGGTCCCGCAGTGCCCCATTACTTCAATTTCTGAATGATTCAATCCCTCAATTTTTTGCGGCACTCTTGCTGTGCACTTCGGGACTCTCTTTGGTCTTCAACAGATCCTTCAGTTCGGTCATGAACTCCTTTACGTCTTTGAAATCCAGATAGACCGAGGCGAAGCGAACGTATGCCACTTTGTCGTAGCGGCGCAGGCGGTTCATGATCAACTCGCCGACTTCACTGGTCTTGCGTTCCCGTTCGGGCGATTCGATGACGAAGCTTTCTGCCTCATTTACGATCTGCTCCAGCTTGCCGATGGGTACCGGCCGTTTTTCGCAAGCCCGGAGCAGCCCGTTGAGCACCTTTCGACGGTCGAACTTCTCGCGCCGGCCGTCCTTTTTGACGACCATGTACGGGATCTCATCGATGCGCTCATAAGTTGTGAAACGCTTGCTGCACTTCAGACACTCGCGGCGACGGCGGATGGAGTCTGCCTCCTTGCTCTCGCGCGAGTCCACCACCTTGTCATTCACAAATCCGCAAAACGGACACTTCATGCGCGGAAAGTTCCTCGGAACAGCGCAAACCGGCCAGATTTCACAAAAGTGAATTGTAACAGGAGAGTATGGCGACTCGACCCAGCCCAGTATCCCCTAGCAGGCTGCTGAAAAACTACTCCTCTTCCACAAGCCAGGTATGGTAGGAGTGGAAGCATGCGAGGGATAGATCA
>WNFB01000103.1_pt1 | contig 70820 bp, 73 predicted proteins | sample 5400501 | NCBI WGS metagenome assembly WNFB01 (sample SAMN13153341, study PRJNA577476) | soil metagenome | isolation source: 200 cm saprolite under Douglas fir tree site 2 hole 1 | place: USA:California | collected 2015-04-18 | reverse complement strand
CAGGGATTATCCGTAACGAAACCGCCTCCTCCGACAAAGAGGGGGGTTAGAAAGGCTTGAGCCGGATGAATGAGAAATCTTCCTGTCCGGTTCTTAGAGGGCGGGATGGTGGCAACACCATCCTGCTACTTGACCACCTTGCCGCCGTCAGCACCAACGCAGGTAAGGCGATGATCGTCACAGGGCGTGGTATTCGTAGTCTCAAGCGGCAACGCACCAAGCGCTTGCGAAAGATCACCAAGAAGCAAGCCCGCTGCAAGAAGTATTCGCATCGGTGGAAGAAGTTGCAGCGTGCCAAGAATAAAGTGTGTCGGCGTACTGAACGGCGTATCCGTGATATGAGACACAAAGCCACCCGTCAGGTGATTGACTTCTGCGTTGAGCATGAGGTGGGAAGCCTCTTCATCGGCAATCCGCATGGTGTGCGCAACCGTGATAATGGCCGCCACCATAATCAGCGTATGGCCTTGTGGGAATATGGCAAAGACATTGATTATCTGACCCATAAAGCGAAACAATCCCGCATCCTGAGCTTCACTGGCTCCGAACGAGGAACAAGTAGCCAGTGTCCCCGATGTGGGCATAAACATAAGCCCAAAGGCAGGGTTTGGCGCTGCAAGAAATGTGGCTTTATCGGCCACCGTGATCTGGTAGGCAGTGTCAATATGCATGTGCTGGCGTTTGATGAGCATGTGCTATTTCCTCGTTCCGTCACGTATCTACGCCCTGGTCCGTCCAGGCGTAGTAGTAGGGCAGACACGCCCCGAAGTTGTCTGAGTGAATCGATGGCCCAACCACTGCACGAGGTGCAGGTCCCCACGGGGACAGGCCACACCGTCGATGGTGCTCAGAAGCCCGTCAGCCTTTAGGCGACGGGAGTGTCACTGGTGCATCCAGAAAGAGACGACATTATTGCTATCCTGAACTGGCTGCATCGGTACGCCCCTGACAAGGCAAAAACGTTGGAGCAACAGCTTGATCTGACGGGTCAGCGTCTGGACTACTGGCGAGATGTTATCAAGCGGATACGCATTCCACGAGACCAGCAGACCGGTCTGTTTGAACAATTTGATGAGTTCTTCGGATCCACTATAGTGGTACCGGATGTTCTGGTGACGTGGAAAAATTGAGATCATCTGCCGCCTGGGCAGCTTGGACAGTCTCTGATTGTGGCGAAAGCACAACTGGCCTACGTTGGCGGGCCAGGAACAAATTAAAGAGATAGCAGATGGTCACCAGCACGAACAAGGCGTTACGCGCAAGAATCGTTTCCAGGAAACCTGGCACAATCGGTGCCAGCAAGATATTTGTTGCACGTGTATAGAGGTAGGGGTAGATAACACTTGTCAGCGCGGAAATCGTTCCCCAGCACAGGAGCCAGAAACCATCAAGGCCATTACTATAGGCCAGTAAGGGCATAATCCAGATGAGATACTGCGGGCTGAAGACCTTACCTGTAGCCACAAAGACAAGCAATACAGCGATACTTGCTTGAACAAGGTCTAGTTTTCCGCGCCATTGCAGCCAGAGTGCAAACGCATAGCCCAATACAAAAGCCACTGAAGACAGTTGCGAAACAACTCCATCGAGCGCACCTACGGCGTTGAGTGAGCCAAATGAATATTCTGCATGGACGGCGAACTCAAACTGCGCTCCCAGCCAGAGCAGAGCGGTACCGGTTGCTTCAATTTGTACCGGACGAACTGCGAAGTAACCGAGTTGGTTCCCAATGGCCCCGTGAAAATCGACCAGGGCAAAGGCTCCAGTTACTGAGAGTAGGATAGCAAAGAAGAGCAAACTATTCTTCCAGCGCCAGTTGCGTGCCCCGCAAATCGTAATCAACAGTGCCATCAGTTGCCCATTGAGTGCTGTTGACCCTGGTGGATGATAAAGCCGTTGCGCATCGCGTTGTTCTGCCATGAAGAGCACGGGAAGGAGCAAGATGGGGTAGATTTTCAGTAAAACAGCAAAGGCCAGGGCGATATAGGCCCATGTCCAACGTTTGCGCTCAGCTACAATCATACACAGGAGCGTCAGTGCTGCCGGAACCAGGTCAAAGCGTCCTTCTGCGGTTGCCCATCCACCAATCAGTATATAGAGTGCAAACGTCAGTCCCGCACCTCGTGGTCCGTAGCGTAGGAGCAACCAGAAGATGAAAATAGCCACCAGTGCCATCCAGAGTGCAAAAAGAACTTGATAGTAGGCCAGTGGCCCGAAGAGACCAAGTGAGAACGGCAATATCGCGAGCGGTGGATATTCCAATGGCAAGATATGAAACGGCGGTTGTGTCAATGTATCAAGGGGAAAAAACTCGCACTGCGAAGCAGGAAGTAGTTTCAAGGCGCTGCCGCCTAGCCAGAAAGTCAGAGCATAGCACTGGTAGCGAGCCGCATCCGTCGACATCTCAAACATTTGCCAGGAGGCAGCAAAGAACATCAGTATTGCTGCTACAATAATCGGAATGTAGGCCACAAGCCCATTGCCTGTAAGCAACGTGTTCCACCATGCAGAGAGTGAAGTCGAAAGTGATCTTTTTACCTTCACTTCGATGTCATTCTCCTGCACTGCTTGTCCTTGTTCTTCCAACAAAGGTGTACTCATCGCGTCCCCTTCAAAAATATTGTAATCACCTTCTTTGAGGTGCTAGAATACCTCATAAAGACGATTAACGAGTAGAGCAAGTAACTTATTTTTAGGAAGGATGTACTTTCATGAGCAGCAAAAGTCACGCAGAAACAACGACCTTGAAGGTTGGCGACACTGCACCAGATTTTACCCTCAGGACAGAGAACAGAGAAAAATGGCAGTTGAGTGATTTTCGTGGCAAGAAAAACGTCGTATTAGCCTTCGTTCCCTTCGCTTTCAGCAGCGTTTGTTCAGCGCAACTCCCATCGTACGAGGCGGAGTTGAGCCGTTTCAAAGACTTCGATGCCGAAATCGTCAGCATAAGCATGGATAGTGCCTATTCGTTGAATGCCTGGGCTAAATCGATGCATACATCGTTCCCACTTCTCTCCGATTTCTACCCCCAGGGCCAGGTGGTTGATCTCTATGGTCTTCGTCATCCCTTGGGCATGTCTAATCGAGCAGTCGTGGTAATCGATAAAGAGGGCATCATTCGCTGCATCGAGGTGCTGGACTCTCCTGGCGATATGCCCGACAACGAAGACCTTTTCGAGGTACTGCGCAAACTGTAATGATGTATCTCTCGAGGAAGGCGAGGCAGTCTTGCATATTGCTCCGCACTCCTCGAAAGCTTTCTACCCTTCCTCCAGCTCTTGTTTCCAACTATCATCTCTTTGCTCTTACCCTTCTTGCAGATCAATCGGTTGCCAAGTACTACTATTATACTCTGGATAAGTAATTTCCCAAATATGTCCAGGCTCTTCTCTCGTCTCCCAGCGTCTGAGCGCATCTAACAACACTTTGCGCTGTAGCTCTTTCTGATGAGGTCCGCCTAGACTGTTACCTAACTTGAAATGGTTTGGTGCTATCGCTCTTGGTGGTCCTGCTTGTCTGGATTGTTCAGGAGCAACGGTAATCAGCACTGTAGGAATGCCGGTCGTTTCTATGTCACGGGCAAGCGCACAAACTGTACGGTGACATAAAGGTCAACCTGCTGTTAAAAGCACTGCATCGGCTTTTGAGCGTGAGATGATTTTTGCTATCTCCGGTGATGCTCGTTCATAAAGGTCGCGCATATTCTGGGTGTAGCCCATAAAACCCAGGTGTTTATCGCTGACTCCCCCAATAATCCCTTCCTGAGCCAGTTCACGCAAGCGATCAATGGGAAAGATACAGTCGATATCTTCATCAGCATCACGATGATCGTAGTGCTCATGGGTTACCATTAATTGACTTGCCTGGACATCGCCAGGAAGAAGTCGCCAGCTATTATCCCCATGAACGTCAAATGGCTCCTGGTCGCGCAGATGCACGCCCGCCGTAGTAACAAGGGCGAAGAAGCTGTCTCTCAACTCATGAAAACGCGGGGTGTAGGGAATACACCGTTTTGACATTGGCATGCTTTTTTACCCTTTCTTTGCATTCTATCCATGTTCAGTAAGCTCTCACTTACTGCATGCTGCTGAGACTATTATATCCCCATTTCGTTATCATGCAGATCTTTGCCTGCCGGACAGAGGTAGACATGGCGTTCCGCATCATAGCGGAAGCGGGAGGGAGGAAAGAACTCAGTGCGCTCCTCGAGAGCAGGAAGCGCCACGTAAGCGTGGATATGTTGGGTTTCCAAAACCACGATATTGTCTTCGGTGCCATACTTCGTATCCCCCGTCACATGGCGGGGTCGCAGCTTCCAGCGAAAGCAGGTGCGGAAGACGAGATCGCGCATCGGCTGGTTCTCCATCACCTCCGTCGGCGTCACCAGGACATTCAGGATGATGCGGTTTTTGCCCCCATCGACGACATAGTGGGTCTGGTAGCCCAGATGCGCTCCATGGCATACTATGTATCAGCTTTTGTCACTTTCAGAATATCTCTCGTCGTAGTTACTTCAGCAATATGTGGTGTAGTCACATAGGCACTTCGGAAGAGCGGAGCAACGCAGTCCCAAGGACGACTGATTGCTTTACCAAGGTGTTAGTATCCAATTGCCTCTCCCATATTCCCTCTCGTTTCAAATCAGCCTGCTCCCCAGACCTGCACCGTCTGATCAGCACTCCCGGAGGCGATGCGTCGGCCATCAGGCGACCATGCTATCTTATACACACTTGAAGAATGCCCGCGATAGGTGTAGACGTTCCCGCCATTGGTTGCATCCCACACTTGTACCGTGTTATCACCGCCTCCAGAGGCGATGCGCCTGCCATCAGGTGACCACGCCACTCCGTTCACGAAAGAGGAATGCCCGCGATAGGTATAGGCATGCCCACCATCGGCGGCATCCCAGACTCGCACTGTGGTATCCTCGCTCCCCGAGACGACACGCCTTCCATCGGGCGACCACGCCACTGCGTACACAATATCAGTATGCCCGCGATAGGTATAGGCATGCCCACCATCGACGGCATCCCACACCTGCACCGTGTTATCCTTGCTCCCCGAGACGATACGCCTTCCATTGGGCGACCAAGCCACTGACCACACATTATCAGTATGCCCGCGATAGGTGAACAGATTTTTGCTGGTGGTGGCATCCCACACCTGCACCGTCTTGTCATCGCTGCCGGAGGCGATGCGTGTTCCATCAGGCGACCAGATCGCAGCATTCACATTACCGGAATGACCGTGATAAGTATAGGCATGCCCACCATCGGCGGCATCCCAGACCTGCGCCGTGTTATCCCAGGCTCCCGAGGCGATGCGTCGGCCATTGGGCGACCACGCCACTGACCACACAATATCGGAATGTCCGCGATAGATGTAGACGTGGCTGCCATCGGCGGCATCCCAGACCTACACTGTGGTATCACTTCCAAGAAGAAATCCACTTCCAGAGACGATGCGCCTGCCATCGGGCGACCACGCCACTGCATTCACGTCAGAGGAATGCCCACATAGAGGACTTTGACGGCGGCCTGGGTGCTCAAGCGTAGGTGCTCGCCGAGGTAGACCTCTGCAAAGCCGCCACGTCCGAGGAGGCGGATCAGGCGATACTTACCAAGCCGTTGGCCTACACGGTCGACCATAGGTGGACCTCCAATTGAGTGCTCTTTTCAAGTGATCCGTGAAATGAAGAAACAAACCTTGATGTCTTCAAGGCATGCCAATGTGAAACAGGAAATCAATAGTATATACTCATGCGAAGCTGCACTCACTATACTCTATAGTGGACAAAATTGCAATTCAACTAGGACATCAAAAATATTATTAGAGCTGTCAACCGCTACGATTTGTACTGCTGGACCATGACCTAGATTAGCACATATGACCGCAGCATATCCCTGCCACCCATTGGATAACGCCGTTCCTCGAATGGCAATATAAAAGCAAGGATAGATGGTTCCGGTAGTAAAAGCACTCACTACTTGCATCTGTATTGCTACTGCGTAATCCGCAATATCTCCTGGTGCTCAGAAAACTTCAGGACAGGTAAGCGACGGCACTGAGGGAAACACCCATTTCCAGGAACATGTAATTGTTACACCATCGAAAATAGCTATTCTCACCTTTTGCTGTCAGTTTTGCTGTCAACTCGGGAAAATGCCAAAAACAAAAACGTCTCAAGCCAGGCAAGAAGTGGCTTGAGACGCATCCAATGTTCGCTGAGGTGCCGGTGGAGAGAAGCGGCCTCGTTTGTTCGCTTGTGTCTTTTCCGGTCTTTCTCGTGCTCATTTTCGCCGGTATGAGGACGTTTTTGAACCCCTTTGTTCGTAGAGGGTTGTCACAATTGCCGTAAGATTTGTCGTAAGGTGCCGATGCGTATAACAACGTGATGGCGTGCTTCTTTTCTTTCAAGCTCCCTCTTACGCCTTTCAACTACTAAGAGATCCTACAATCCGCCACAATTCCGCAATGCTCTCCAAGAAACCTGCCGCTTACGCTCCAATAGCTCTACTAGAGAGAGTTGTAAGTAGCACAAAAAGGAGCCTTCTAGCATGGGGTCAGCGAGTCCGCATTGAGATGGCTTCTTTTTTCTATCCGCCACTTATCCGCCATTCATCCGCCATCTATCCGCCGCTGCTTCGAAGAGGTCTGGTACTTATCCTACAATCCGCCACAATTCCGCCATAATTCCGCCATAATTCCGCCATGCTCTCCAAGAAATCTGCCGCTTGTGCTACAATAGCGGTACTTCTAGGTGGTTGTAAGCAGCACAAGGAGGGCTCATGGCAAGGCTAAGTGAGTCAGCATTGAGACGGTTGATTAAGAGCGGGGAGACGACAACCGTTGAATTGAAGGTAGCCGTTCCCAGGCCTGTTGAGATGGCCGAACGCTTGTGTGGCATGGCCAATGCGCAAGGGGGCATAGTGATCATTGGTGTTGAGGACGCTCAACACACGATTGTCGTGTACCTGATGAGCGGATAGCCATGACGGTGGACACCATCTTGCGGGCTGCCCGCCAAAATATCAAGCCGGTGCTGGTCCTCGACCCGCCTGAGCCTGAGATGTATATGGTAGATGGCAAGCAAGTCGTTGTGGCGACAGTGCCGCCAAGTAGAGGGCCCATTTATCAGTCTGGTGGGGTGTGCTGGGTGAGACGGGGAACCCACACCGTGCCATTAAGCGTGGAAGAAATGTTAGAACTGGCGAATGATCGAGGGTTGCAGGACTGGGAACTGCAGCCGGCACGGGATACGACTATGGAAGATATTGATAGTGAGAAGGTCGAAGCGTATTTACAGCAGCGCTCGACATGGAGTCGCCAGACGAGCCGTTTTGAGGATGTGGAACGAGTGTTACTTGGGATGAAATGCGCTGTGGTGACGAGCAGTGGTGAGATGGTGCCGACAAATGCAGGCATCTTGTTCTTTGGTCGTGATCCCCAGATGCATGTGATCCAGAGCGAGGTCGTGTGTGTGCTGTTTCGTGAAACCATTGGTGCCAGTCGTTATGCTGATCGCAAGATTGTCATTGGGACGCTTCAGGAGCTCATCGATGGGGCCGAGGCGTTCCTCAATAGGTATATCGCGGTAGGAGCACGAGTGGAAGGGTGGAAACGCATCGATATCCCAGAGTACTCTCTTGAGGTGTTACGTGAAGCCATCATCAACGCAGCGGTGCATCGCGATTATAGTAAACGTGGTGAGAGCATACGCGTGTTTTATTATCCAGATCGGGTAGAGGTGCATAGTCCTGGCTTGTTGTTGCCAGGCATCACGGTGGAGCAGATGGAACGAGGTGAGGTGGAGTCCAAGTTACGAAATCCGATCCTGGCGAACTTGCTCAGAGATATCCCTGGCTATATGGAGCGGATTGGCAGTGGGATCAAGTTTATGTTAGATGAGACCAAACGGATGGGACTTCCTGGACCGCGGTTCCGGGAAACCAGTGAGTTTGTGGTGACCTTTGAGAAGGCTCCTGCTTTGTCTGCTCCGCCTCCCCGGCCACCGCAGCGGGAAACGTTATGGGGTGAGCAGGAACAACAGCCGTCTGATCTATCGGCACCGGTTGTGTTGAATGCATTTGAGGGCAGGTTAGCAAAAGCCATGCAGTATGTCCACGAGCATGGTTTTATTACGAATATGATATACCGCGAACTGACAGGTGCTTCGGAAAGAACCGCCACCAGAGACCTAGAACTCTTAGTAGAGCGTGGGAGACTGAGGGGCATGGGCAAGAGACGAGCGCGGCGGTATGAACTGTCATAACGGTTTGCTTGCTCTTTTTAAGCGGGGTTCAAATGCCCTTGACAGGTTCATTGCACTCAATTTGCTCGCTGAACGGCAAGGAGCGTGCAGAGGCTTGTGTTTCTCAGATTAGGCGACCAAGCAAACTGATCGACCTCGAATGAGACTTGCCCTTCGATGTCTGCTTTCCCTCACGACGCTTGGTTGTCATCGAGTGGCGCTAGAAGAACTTGCAGAGAGACGGTCTCTAACCGGGAGCGGGAGACGGGACTCGAACCCGCGACAGCCTGCTTGGAAGGCAGTCGGTCACGCTCTTGCCGCTCGCATGGTTTACATCGGCTTTCCTGGCGGTTTTACATGGTACACATGCAATGTGAGCGGCCCTGACAAAAGATGTCGCGTTCATCACGAGGCAGGATGTCACACTGCTGTATAAACTATACCTCATCTCTTCAGCAGTGGCAATGCGGCATAGGAAATAAGTTCTAACACGAACAGACACTCAATGAAGTAGCCACTACAGGACATACTTGGTCAGAGCTCTCTTCACACATATTGACTGCAATGACTGGCGGCTCGCGCTCCGCTTGTCCTGACAAGATAGACTTACAGGGTTTCACTCCAGCAGTCCCTTACGCATCAGGAAGGGGAAAAACGGGTTTGGATGCCGATGGCATTCCCATGGGGAGATGCGTGGGGGCTTAAGAATGGGGCAAGCCTCTGATGGCGTAGTAACCCCCTCGGTCAGGAGGTGCGTGGATGGGCAACGTGTGACGAGCTCTCCCAAGCACATGCAAACCGCTCTCTTGTGTATGGAGCTTTGACTCCTGCCATGTCATCGGCGGGGTGGGTGGGATTGTGACGGGTTTGTGACGATGAAGCCGATGCCTGTGATCTACACGTGATATCCTCGCCGTATGCTCTCTTCTGAGAGCATCATGCGTATCAGACGATGACCGGGAAGATCGTCTGCTGGATAGTGTGCTCTTGTGTGCCAGGCTTTCGCCGGGGCACAGCGACGCAAAGGAGCGTCTGTAGTATATCTCCCAGGTGTAGCACCCCCCCACAAAGACGTGTGAGCGTATTACTACTGTCTCTGATGTACAGAGAGCTACCTCTGCCGGTACCCGATCTAGGCAGATGCCCAGAAGGCGGTCACTCTCACCATAGGCGTTTGAGGCAAGAAAGCAGTCCTGCTGTGGTTCAAGAAAAGCACCGCAGCAGAACATGAAGAAGGAGAATACTGATGATACAAACCAATCCAGATACCATAGAGAGAGAGCAGCGACCAGGAGAGCACGAGGAATGGCAAGTGCTGTGTGAGGAATTGGTCACCACCGTGAAAAAGCTCTTCCACGAAGGCGATGTCCGTCGTATTATCATCAAGCACGAGGGGCAAACGGCCGTGGAGATCCCGCTCACCGTCGGCGTCGTCGGCACGCTCCTCGCCCTATGGTTGGCCGCACTAGGAGCCATGGGTATGCTGCTGACCGATTGTACCATTAAGGTGGTGAGCACGGAGCGTCCCGGTGACCCTCCCGTGGCTCAAGGCTAAGGAAGGATGATCCATGTCTACTGATATCACACCATCGAGCAACGAGGAGGTCGTGCCGACGTCTCCCAACCCGACACCGTCCCACAAGAAGTTCAACCGGAGGAAAGTGCTCGCTCTCGCAGGTACCGGGACGCTCGTCCTGGTCGTCGGCGGTGGGGTCTGGCGCGCTGCCGATCAAGGAGTGTTCAGCACGGGCGAGGGACCCGCCTACGAGCCGTGGGACGACTGGCGCACCGCGACCAAGGGGCCGCTCGATCTCGTACGTGCAGCCATCCTGGCGGCCAATCCGCATAACAGCCAACCCTGGCTCTTCCATGTCACCCAGACGCAGATCGACCTGTTTGCCGACCGCCGACGCAATATTGGGACCGTTGATCCTTTCTTGCGCGAGATGCATATTGGGTTGGGTTGCGCCCTAGAAAACCTGGGGCTTTCGGCAGCAACCAATGGATATACCACGCAGGTCACCTTGCTGCCGGATTCGTTGGATGAAACCCGGGTCGCCCGCATTGGTCTGACACCAGGAAGCGCTCCTGTCTCTGATCTCTACCCCATGATCCCGCAGCGTCATACCAATCGCTACCCATACGACACGGGACGCCCAGTGACCTCCACGACCATGGATGCGTTCAGGGCCCTGAACGACGATCCAGAGGTGAAGGTCTTCTGGTTCGCCAGCACGGACATGCGCCAGCGCGTCGGCAACCTCCTGGTGGAAGCGGCGCACGCGTTCGTGGCGGACAAGGCGCAGGATGGGGATACCGCGCGCTGGTGGCGTGGGACCTGGCAGACATCCAGCAGCACCGCGATGGCATCACCCTGGATGCGGCAGGGCTGCCAGACCTGACCCGCGCCATCGGGAAAATGCTGCCCCCAGTATCGCAGGAGCAGCAAGATTCGACGTTCTTGCAGAACGCGGCTGATCAAGTCAAGACCGCTGGAGCTTTTGGCTTGCTCGCCATACACAACGGGCAGGACAGGGCACAACAATTGCGTGCGGGCCATTTATTGGGAGCGCATGAACTTGTGGGCCACGAAAGAGGGACTGGCCATGCAGCCACTCAACCAGGTGGTGGAGCGTGCGGCCAGAGAAGTTGTCCTGGGGAGCACCCCGCACTTTGGCATGGCACTCGCAACGTTGGTGGGTGATCCTGCTTGGCAGACGCTCCTGGCCTTCCGCATCGGGTACTCGACACACGAAGGGCTGCGCAGCCCGCGCCGGGCGGTGGACGAGGTGGTGAAACCGTGAGGATCGGGAGGAAGAGGGCAGGTCTGGTGGTGAACAACGAGTGCAGGTCATCCCTGGCTCGACAAGCCGTTTTTCCTTCTCGGATGAAGGTCATTTTTGACTGTGAGCAGTGCCCGTATACGTCAAGCATCGTCTGTCGTAATGGGGTAGGGAAAGCATGAGAATCTCGAAGACTGCTCTTTGGTTATCAGTTCTCGTTGCCTTCTTGGTGCTGATTGCAAGCAGTGCAGGAATATTTGTCAAGAGTATCTACGCCAGGGAAACCACTTCCTGGGCTGTCCAAGGCATTGGCCAGGACATAGTCAATCTTGTCACTGTCCTAGCGCTTTTCATTGCAGTCTATTTTGTCAACAAAGGATCAGTCAAAGCAGTATTGGTTTGGGGTGGGATATTACTGTATCTGATGTATGCGTACGTTATCTATGCGTTTGATGTCCACTTTAACAGCCTGTTTTTGGTGTATGTTGCGATTCTTGGCTTGTCTTTTTATGCGCTTGTGGGCAGCGTGATACACCTGCATCTGGACCGTCTCCAATCCTCTTTTTCGGCCAATACCAAAGCAAGATCGGTGAGTATTTTCTTACTGCTGCTAGGCGTAGTGTTTTACCTTCTGTGGTTAAGCGAGGATATCCCAGCCCTTTTGACAGGGAAGATTCCGCAAAGTGTCACGGCAGCCAGCTTGCCTACCAATCCTGTTCACGTCCTGGATTTAGGACTCTACCTCCCTGCTATGCTCATCACAGCAATGTTGCTGTGGAGAAGAAAACTCTTGGGCTACCTCCTTGCGAGTCCTTTTCTGGTTTTTAGCATACTCACGGGCACTGCAATATTCGTCATATTTCTTGTAATGAGCAGTAAAGGAATGCCTACGAGCTTTGGCGTAGAGCTATTTATTGCTGTCATTGTCGTGGTGAGCCTTGTCCTGAGCGTGCTCTTTTAAGAGAAGTGAAATAACATAGGGAAGGACGTATTCTCAACGAGAGGAGGTGACAAAGATGACTGTACTCATCGCCTACGCAAGCAAGCACGGATCGACCCAGGGAATCGCCGAGCGCATCGCCGAGAAGCTCCGGCAGCTGGGGAAGGAAGCCGAAGCCCGACCAGTGGACGCCGTCGAGAACCCCGGAAGCTACGAGGCCCTCGTGATCGGCTGCGCTGTCTACTATGGGTCCTGGTTGAAGGAGGCCACTGAGTGGGTGCGTCGAAACCGGGCCGTCTTAGCCGAGCGCCCGGTGTGGCTGTTCAGCAGCGGCCCGCTCGGCACCGAGGTCTCGGACGCCGAGCAGCAACCCAAGGAGATGGCTGAGTTCCAGCAGGCCATCGGATCCCGCGATCAGCGGATCTTCTTCGGAGCCCTCGACCACAGCCGTCTGTCTTTCGCTGAACGGATGATGGTGAAGGCGGTTCGGGCTCCCGAAGGCGACTTCCGCAACTGGGAAGCCATCGAGGCCTGGGCAGCAAGCATCGCCAGGGACCTGGAATGAGTCGCAAGGGGTCCGCGCTCTTGACCTGCCTGAGCGTTGTGGGCCGGTCGATGGGGAACGTGCGCTCGGCTCGGACTCGAACAAAGAGAGCGAAGGCGTGATGCGGGCAATCACATCATTCCTGGCGACCATGGGACTGGCGATGGCGGGCATCTGGGCGATCGAGAGAAACGGGAGGCTCAGATGCAGTACTCGATTTAAATAGACGGTGCGGTGGTCTCTCTCCGAAGAAGGGGGACGCGGCTAGGCGCTCGGCTCGGATGTGCTTGGCAAGAGAGGCAGACGGAGGAAGAAGGTCGAACCGACTCCTTCGGTCGACTCGAACCAGATGTCTCCTCCATGCTGCAAGACGAGTTCGCGACACAAATAGAGGCCCAGGCCGGTCCCGCTGATCCCCTGGGTCTGGCTATTGGACGCCCGGACAAACCGACCAAACAGCTGGGCCTGCTCTGCTTGCGGGATACCGATGCCCTGATCCCGAATACTAATAAGAGCTGCCTCGCGCTCTGGCACCACCTGCAGAGTCACTTCGATTGACCCGCCGGCTGGGCTGTACTTCATAGCGTTGGTGAGCAGATTGACCAGCACTTGCTCGATGCGCCCTCTATCCATCTGTGCCTGCAGGTGGGACAAGGAGGTTGAAAACCTCAACTGATGGCGGTCGCTCATCCGCCCCATCTGTGCGATCACGTGCCGGATAGTATGCATGAGAGCGATGGACTCACGGTGAAACACCAGCCGTCCTGCCTCCAGACGCACTACATCGAGCAGGTCTTCGGTGAGTCGATTCAGCCGATCTGCCGCCAGATCGATTTCCGTGAGGGCCTCCTGTTGCCAGGAAGCTAAGGCTGTACCTCTGTCCCCCTGGGAATGTCGCAGCAGCATCGTCGCAAAGCCTTTGAGAGCGGCCAGGGGGTTGCGCAGTTCGTGGACTACCAGTCCAATAAACTGATCTTTGAGCTGTTCGGCTTCCTTAAGGGATGTGACATCCTGAATGACGACCAACGCCGCTGGTTCTGCAGACGAGATGTGACGGTTTCCCCCTTCGGCTTCCAACCCAGCTAAAAGGTGTGGGTCCACCGATACAGCATTCACCAGCACCGGGAGATTTGTGCCATCGGCGTGACGAATGATCTCCTGGTGCTGGAACACCGTTTGGCCCTCGTGCAAGGCACGCAAGGTGGCAAACGCGGCGGGTGGCAGCTCCTGGTCATGCGTGTCGAACAGACGAATGTGGTGGGTGCCCAGAAAGTCCAGCATCGGTTGACCGGTTGGCCACTCGCTTCCCCAGAGGGTGACTGCGGCACGATTGGCCAGCACCAGGCGAGCGTGCGAGCCAGTCACGAAATACACGCACGTGGGTAATTCATCCAGGACGAGTTGCAAGAGCGCCAGGCGGGCTTCGGCTGACTCGCGGGCCGAACGCTCGCGCTCTTCGAGCTGACGGCGCACGGTGATATCACGAACGGCACCCAGCACATGCAGCGAGCCATCGAACAGCAGAGGGCTCAGGCTGATGTCCACCGCAAACTCGGTGCCATCTTTGCGTCGCCCATACAATGCCAGTCCTTCTCCCATGGGGCGGGCGCGTGGGGAGTTGGCATACTGCTTACGGTGAAGCAAGTGGGCCGCACGAAAGCGTTCGGGCAGCAGGGCTTCGAGCGGCTGGCCGATGATGTCGGAGCGAAGGTAGCCAAATAGCGCTTCGGTCTGGCTATTCACGTGCGCGATGCGTCCAGTAGAATCGACCAGGACCAGCGCATCAGGTGAGACTTCCAGCAATGTGAGGAGGTTCGCCCAGCTTCCCTCTCCCTGCAGAGAAATGTAAGGTGCCTGAGGGATGGCGCGTGATCGGGCAGGAACTCTCTCCTCGCGCTCATCGTCTGCTCCTCGCTCTTGCTTGTAGTCATCTTCGTTCATGTACAGCTCCTTCCGCGCCTGACGGCTGTGTTGCAAAAACTGTCGGAGGAACACAATAGGCGTGATATCCTCTTCTAGCTGGGCTTAAGCTGCCATCCCGAACAGGCTGGAGATGAACGCAATTTTGAAGGGGGTTTGCTGGTCCATAGATGTTGCTCTCCTCGCTGGTGATGTTCAGCATTCGTGGCAAGGAGTCCCCTGCGTTCTACGCATGGGGAGGAATTGCCACCGCACGGCCTCGCGGAATTGCGGAATTCCTCCTTCTTGCCTCTTTCGTATATCTGTGCTACACTGTGCTTGCGCTAAGGCACCCTGTTGTCTGACCAGGCATTCCTGGCGAACGGGCGACTGCCCACAGGGAGAGACGGCTCGCGGATTGCCCGCCTGGGCTGCTAACCAGGTTCCTGATAACAAGGTAGTGATCCGTATCTGGCTGCCAGGGTAAAACAACGCACATATGAGAGAACGCTGCTCATCCGGCAAGCCTGGGTGAGTACGGGCCGGTTGTCATGCGGCCCCGATGTTGCGGTCGATGAAGCCAAAGCGGAAGGTTCTCCTTTCGAGTTGCGGTCGAGGCTAGCAACAAGCCCCTGCCTTCTATGCATGGGGTTCATGACACATGATTCACTCTCAGATCACTGCACTTTTTGCAACCGAGCCGTCTTACGGTCTTGCGTCCTTCAAACACCTGTTGGCGCTTGGGTTCTGTCACCGGAAAGCTTATCCATCAATTCGACATTGTCCCTACTGGCTGCATGGGAGGTCCGTATAGCTGTTAATGGGGAATGCCCACAGTGTGGAGGTGGCAGTGTTTCGAGCAGTGCCTGGGACGGTCATACGCTGTACATGGCGGGTGGTAAAATAACAATCAATGGCAAAGCTTGCCGGGGAAGTGTACGTGCGCTTAATCCCAACACTATCATGTTTAGCAATGCGAGCACCAGCGTAACTCCCACTCCGACTGCGCCCATTCGCTTTCCAGGCCAATCAGCAGGCCGATGCCTGCCGATGCAACAATTTTTTCTGCGAGAAGGAGGGGAACCTGCATATCCGATCCTGCTTTCTACTCTCCCTAACCATGGTTTGTCTTATGCTCAAGCTACCCTCTTCTCTATCTCGTTTATCACTAGCAGCGTGTAAGGTTGGGTGAGCCGAGTAGGCGATTCACAAATCGATTTACAATATGCTGATCCACACGCTTGCCAATGCGTGCTGACAGAATGTTCCCAGGCTCCATGCTGATATCTGGCTCAGTCGTCTGATATTCTACAAAACCCTGTGACGCAAAGAGACGTGAGATCAGTTCACGATACCTGTGTACAGAAATGTTCAGCCCTTCCATATCCCAATGCCACGAGAGTCCCATGGCAAAGAGGATGATGTCTTCCAGGGCGTCGAATTCGAGCGCAAATGACAATAACGCTCGCGCAATGCCCAACCCTCGCCAATGTGAACTTACTTCGATAGCGACCTCATAGACGTCCTCCAAACCCTCGAACCATGCTTCTCCAGGAGCCAGGGTCACTTCACCCACGATCTCTCCGGCAGGCGTATGTGCCAGGGTGAGCGCACAGTCTGGACTCTTCGCGATACTGAGGAGAAGTTGATGTTCGCGTTCGGGCAGACGAGCAAATGCACACATCCCGCTCTCTACTTTCAGAAGCTCCACAAGCGATGGAGGGCAAAAGTCCCGCAGCAGCAGCGGGCCCTTGGGCGTCTCAAACGTTTTGCTTCGTGAAGGCGTTGCACTGTCTCGTATGTGCAGCAGGTCAATCATGCTTGCCATGGGTGATGGGTGCCGAGCTTGAGGAAAGGCTTGACGCACCGAGGGTGGCACCAGGAGCTGACGTACCAGTGCAACCGTCCGCTGATTGATGCGGCTGATTGACCATCGACGCGGTTGTGCAGGAAACTCTTCCTGTTGGTCCTGAAAGGTGGTGGGGAAAGAGGCGGGCGTAGCTGTCTTCCCTAACGCTTGCTGTGCTGTCTGCTCTTGCTCTTCTACAGCTTGCCAGGCGGGACGCCAGCGCATCACCCAGTTCTGCGGCAGACATGCAGGGAGCGGTTGCTCCGACATTTCCGCCCAGAGCATACTCCATGCACGCGGTACCACTCGATACAGGTCGTAGCCGCCACCGCCTAAAGCCACCCAACGGCCCTGACAATAGGTGTGCACCAGTTGATGGACGAGGTGCATTTGGGCCCCTATGCCTCGCATCGTCAGTTCCAGGTGTGTCAAAGGATCCCACGCATGCGTATCACAGCCATGTTGACTGACGATGACATCAGGTGCAAAAGAGAGGACCAGGGAAGGCAGAAGTGCGTTGATTGCTTCGATACACGAATCGTCCTCAGTGAACGGTTCCAGTGGCACATTCACCGTATAGCCACGTCCTAACCCTTGCCCCAATTCAAGTACATCGCCTGTTCCAGGGAAAAGATGGCGTCCAGTTTCATGGAATGAGACGGTCATGACACGTGGGTCATCGTAGAAGGCACGCTGCACTCCATCGCCGTGATGCGCGTCAAAGTCAATATAGAGGACCTTCGCTTCACTTGCGCGCAGGATATGCGCTATGGCAATGGCCGCATCATTGTAGACACAGAAGCCCGAAGCACGTTCCGCCCAGGCGTGATGCAGTCCACCAGCGGGATGAAAGATATGTAGTGGACGTTCCTGCTCTGAACTGTATGTTCCACCCTCTGGCAGCCCCATTACGGCACTCAACGCTATCAATGTGCCACCTGCGATCTGTGTTGCTGCCTCGTGCACTCCTGGTACTGCGGGGATATCTCCCTCGTCAAAGCCATAGGCCATGGCAAGACGTGTACGCGCTTCATGTTCATCCTTGCTGGCTATATCTGGCAGAGGTGTGCTCAGCTGCTGCACCGCAGCAATATACTCTGGTGTAGCTCGGAAGGGAAGCTGACTTTGCTCATTGTTGCTGTGCCATAAGCCACTGCTCTCCAGTAGATCGATGAGTGCAACCAGGCGGCGTGACTGAAATGGATGCTCCGTACCAAAGTCATACGCAAGTTCGCTCGTATCAAAGAGGAGACGTACTCTGGACTGGGTAGATGTGTTAGGCATGGCTCTCACTCTCCGACATTGGATCACCCACGATATACTGGATATGCGCTTCCTGCAGACGGACCAACAAAGGCGTGGGATGAATTGTTCCCAGGCGCACCGTTGCTACACGAGGGACACTTCCCTCGAGTGGGGCGGCGAGCACACTGCGCACCTGGATATGGAGTTCGGAGGCCAGAAGGAGCGTCTGCGCCAACGGTCTGAAATCACCTCCTGGAAGCGAGACGATCACTTCCATTCCCGGTTCAAAAGCTCCCAGGGAGTGGGCAAGGGCCATGAGTAGATCACTGCGTGTCAGCAAGCCGACGAGGAGGGTTTGTGTTGCCTGTTCAGTGTTCTGTTCTCCCATTTCCATATCTTCGTTTTCCACAACAGGTAAGTAATTCAAGCCACGCTCGACAAGCAGCTGCGCCGCTGCTGCTACAGAGGTTGTTGGTGTCACACGAATGGTGGCGCGATGCATTAGTTCAACGACCCGTCGCTCTTGCCAGGGCTGATGTTGCATATCACCTGAAGGCATTTGCTGTTCCAAGGCCACTGCCAGATCAATATCTTGCGCTGTTAAGAGGCCTTCGAGCAAGAGCGGCGCAGTTGATGTTCCATGTTCCCAGGTGGGCGTTCCGGCTGCATGGACCGCCCGCACCACGGGCAGATGGTGAAATTGATGTTGGCGTAACAGGTTGGCAGCATGACTCAGTGTGTCATCAGGCGCAACGGTTACCAATTTGGTCGTCATAACTTCGCGTACGATCATAATGAACTTCCTCCTCTTGGCAGTAAGTGCAATGTGTAAGCTGCACGCTCGAGCTGTTCGCGGAACTGCGGAGCAGCAATCGCAATCAGGCTCCGTCATTAGAAGGATACCCCTGACATCTCACAAAAACATCACAGGGTGGAGATTTAGCCTCACGAGGAACTCACAAATTTGCAGACTGTTGCAAAAACTGTTCTTTTTCTTAATGAGTCTCGTGTGTTCCACGGGTTGCGTGGACCAGCAGGAGCGGCAGTTTGGTGGTATGAAGCACCCGTTCGGCTACGCTCCCCAGCACCCAGCGTTGCAAGCCGCCTCGGCCATGGGTTGCCATGACGATCACGTGAGAGCCGAAACCTTCAGTCCCCTCGGCCTGCTCTGCTGCCTGGACAATAGCTTCCGCCACATCCGGATCGATGGCCACCGCGGTGGTAACAGCCAGATGGTACTGCGCCAACCCGCCTTCCGCAAAGCGTTTTGCCACGGCATCCAGGTACTGCTCGTCCTCGCGTTTGGCCTCCGCTCTCATCTCGGCATCGAAGTACGCATCTGCTATGCCCCTGAATTTGCCGTAACTCGAAGGTATGTCAACGACCCGCAGCAACTGTTTTATGTACATCTTCACTGCCGAACGCCGCAGGAGTGGGCTGATACTTTTCCGCTTCGCCGCGTGAGCGCGCTTTTTCCTCATGCACACTCCAGATAAACCGCCCGTCCACACGGACCATCACGCGTGGATGAGGGTCGGCTGCAGGTCGTGCACCCACCCGCGAATCGCCTCCCAGTTGCGCCAGTCCCCATCAGACGAGCTAACTCCCTCGGCAATGCTGCGGTCGAGCCAGTCCATCTTGCAGTAATCTATTTTGCCTGCAAACAGGCCAATGCTGGTCGGTTCGAGAATCTTGCGCACAGGGTCGAGATAGGCCAGCACTTTGTGCCGTATCTCGGGGGTATCATCTCTGAGAAACCCGCTCACCAGAAAGTAAGCGGTCGGGATGTGGCTCAAGGTCTCGCGGTGCGCCTGGACAAACGCTACCGCCTCCGGCAGCCAGCGGCCCATGCGAATGGCGCTGCCGACGATGACGCCATCATAGCCGTTCACCTCGTGCACGGCCGTGACGGGCTTGACATCCACAGTTGCCCCCGCGGCGCGCAGCACCTCGGCCACGCGTGCGGCCACCTCGAAGGTCGAGCCTGCACGGGTGGCATACGTCACAAGTATCTTATTCATCGTTCTTCCTCCTTTTACGAAACCATGGAGCGAACCATGGACAATCTCATCTTTCTTAGAGCAGATCTCACCACTCCGGGTAGATACTCCTCTACTGGGGAGTGTAAAGCATGTGACTCACAAAGCTATCACTTTTGACAGCGTTCTCATCACAGCATGCTCTCAATGAGGTGACAGACCAATGGCCCAGCCGATGGTGTCCGAAACAAAGTCAAGGCTGCACACCTGGTGAATTTACCCAGAAATACACAATGTGATCGTTCTGTGATAATCGAACGACCTGTTGTGATGGCAATGTGAGGACAAAATACTATTCTTCATTCTGGAGCAGAGAGATGCTCCATGTGGAAGATGATAGTCGGAAATGGCTGCACTATTCCGCGGTCTGCTCGTCAACCTGCTGCTGGAGCACACGGTCCTGCGGCCAAAGTCGAGGCTTTTGGAGCATGGAGGGATCATCGCTCATCCTGACAAGTGATCGAAGAAGGCGTAGACGGAGCAGAAAGGAAGCAAAGAGCAATGAACAGGACGATACAGAATGATATGGGTCCTGGCTGGTGGAGTAAGGGGGAAGCATCACTCGTTTCTATAGAAGCGCCTGAATCATGGTTTCGCCTTTTGTTTGCCCTGCGCCAGCAACAAGGCGACTGCACAGGAGACGGCGTGCGCCAGGGGGCTATCAGCACGGCTGGTGAGGATGATCGGCACTCGCGCGCCCAAGACGATACCTGCGCTTTGCGCATCGGCCAGGTAATCCAACTGCTTGACCAGCATATTGCCAGCTTCCAGATCGGGCACGACCAGGATGTCGGCCTGACCGGCAACCGGGGAGATGATGCCTTTCGTACGGGCGGCTTCCGGCGAGACGGCGTTATCAAAGGCGAGTGGGCCATCTACTAAACCGCCGGTGATTTGACCACGATCCGCCATCTTGCACAGTGCCGCCGCTTCCAGCGTAGAGGGCAGCTTCGGATTCACGGTTTCGACAGCCGAGAGGACTGCGACCCTGGGGATCTCAATGCCAAGAACATGGGCGAGGTCAATGGCGTTTTGCACGATGTCACGCTTCGCCTCCAGATCGGGGTAGATATTGAGTGCGGCATCGGTGATGAACAGCGGTCGCGGGTAAGCCGGAACATCCATCACAAAGACGTGGCTCATGCGGCGAGCAGTGCCAAGGCCGATACCGGGAGCGACCACAGCATGCATCAGCTCATCGGTATGTAGACTGCCTTTCATAAGCGCGTCAACTTCGCCCGCACGGGCCATGGCGACCGCTTTCTCAGCCGCCTCGTGGCTATGCTCCGTCGGAACCACGGTATATGGTGCTAAGTCCACGTCCTGCGAGACGGCGACTGCCCGAATGCGATCCGCAGGGCCAATTAATACTGGGACGATCAGGTGAGCACGGGCTGCCTCGACTGCCCCAAGCAAGGCATTGCTGCCAACCGGGTGGACCACAGCAGTACGGATCGGCTCAAGCTCGGCGGTCCGTGCGAGCAAGTGCTGGTACCAGACACCATGTTCGTGCAGGTGTACCTCTGGCAGGATGGCACGGGGTCGTTTCACTTTGGTTTCTGGAGCGATGACCCTGACACTGCCACTTATGACGACTTCACCTCGTTGATTGAGGCATTGACAGTCAAAGTTGATATGGTGCCCTTCTGTCTCCTTGCTTGCGACAGTGACGGTGACGGTAATTCTATCACCCACCATAACCGGGTGGTGAAAGGAGAGTGTCTGGTCGAGATAAATCGTGCCAGGGCCGGGGAGTTTCGTGCCGAGCAAGGTAGAGATCAGCGAAGCCCCCCACATGCCGTGGGCAATGATCTTGTGAAACACGTCGCTCTTGGCGTATTCCTCGTCGACATGGGCAGGGTTCACATCGCCTGACATGATCGCGAAGAGGGCGATATCCTCCCTGCTTAGCGTGCGAACGAGGCTCGCCGACTCGCCAAGCGTGATCTCATCAAAGGTCCTGTTTTCAATCATGTCCATGGGTATACTCCTGTTCTTACATCATAAAACACAGGTGTTGCAAACTGCAATAACCTGATCCCTGAGAAATTGTGAAAAGGAGGTCGAGCAATGATGAACAAGAAACACGATGATGACCAGGTGGTCTCCTATCCGAAGCTCCGGCGTGTGCTTGGTATCATGTATCCTTCAGTCCAGCGCAAGCCCATGATCCATGGCTTGCTCGAAGTCGATGTGACCACGGCTCGCGAGTTCCTGCGGGACCATAAGGCGAAAACTGGGGAGTCCCTGTCGTTCACGGGGTTCATCACTACCTGTTTGGCACAAGCCCTTGATGAGAACAAATCCCTGCATGCGTGTCGCAAAGGCAGGAAGCACCTCATCCTGTTTGATGAGGTGGATGTGGCAACCCCGATTGAGCGTGAAATGGCAGGGCAAAAGCAACCCATTATCTACATCATCAGAGCCGCCAATAAGAAGACCTTCCGCGAGATTCATCACGAGATCAGGGCCGCCCAGGTGGAGGAGGTGGAAAAAGCCTGGGAGGGCTTCACAGCTATGGGCTGGCTGCGGTTCCTGCCGATGTCTCTTATCAGAATCGGCTGGTGGGCTTTCTGCTGGATGCGTCGGACGTATCCCCAGGTGCAGAAGAAGTACGGGGGGACGGTGGGCATAACGGCAGTGGGTATGTTCGGCAAAGGTGCTGGCTGGGGCATCCCGATCAACGACCATACCCTTGATCTTACCCTGGGTGGCATCGCTGAGAAGCCAAGCGTCATCGATGGGCAGATCGCCATCCGCGAATACCTCTGCATGACCCTGAGCTTCGATCACGCTATCATCGACGGGGCCCAGGCAGCGCGCTTCACTCAGCGGTTGAAAGAACTGATCGAAAGTGGCTACGGCCTCTGCGAGAGCAAAGTCGAGGGACCCGTTGTTGCTCGGTGAGTTGTGCTTGGGATCAGCAGAGCGACACGTGAATTGTGTACGTTCAGGTAAGCAGTCTGTACATGTCCATAAGGATTAGGCTTTTTTGTCGTGCTGCTACCGAGGGGTAGAGGCATTCGAGCAAACCAGGCAGGAGCTCATCTCCCGTTTAACTTTAAACGCTACCAGATTGAACGTGATGGTGCCACACCTCAGTCATCCATAGGCGCGCAGCCAGTCCGAAGATCGCCAGACCGAGCACAAAGTAGAAAGGCTGAAGCCAAATGATAAGGCCGATCATCACTACCTGCACAGCAATCCAGCCGGCCATGATCAGCCCAGCTGTCAGCGATACGAGCACACCTATTTCGCGGCCTGTGAGTACCAGTGCTGCCGCTACCAGCGAACTGCCTCCAACCACGATCGCTAGCACAAGCGCGGGAATCGTGTAGTCGCTGAAAGGTGTGTTTCGTAGCAACTCAAGTGGCATTTGCAATCCTCCTGCCAGTATCGCCACACCACTTATGATGGCTGTCACAGCGACAAATAACTCGAACACAACGAGCGCAATGCACACGATTTTATGTTTCATCATCTTGCTCCTTTCGTTCCTCGTACCTCCTGATACGATTTTTTTCTCGCTTTCATTACGATGGTAGATCAGCAGGCTCACCAGAGACTCACAAATGGTCATTTGATCTTCACAAAACTATCACAGATTCATTCCTCCAGCCAAAAGGCTCACGAGAAGAAGGCAACAGCTATATACAAGGTTGAGTTCGTGTTGTGTGCGAAATGTGAGAGATAAGCAGTGTGCTGTGATCTCTCTGTGATATCAAGACGGTATTCTTCATTTTGAGGGGATATCGATCTGCTTTCCTTAGTCAGATGAATGAGTGTGTTGCATGATGGATGCAACCGGATTCTCTCGGACAACGATAATCAGACTGAGGTGATGCTCATCGCAGGGCTCTTTCAGTAAATCAAAGGTATCTACATGAACGTGTCTCAGGAGCTGTTCGCTCCCAACAGGAGGGACGTATGAACCAGATGGACTACAAACAAGTCTTTGAAAGGCTGCATAAGGCTGGCTTTTCTGTGCTAGAAATCAATCGGTTATTCAAATTTCGTAGAAATTGCTGTGAAAGCGAGATGGATCGACCACCTGCTGACCGTCGTCGCTTAGAGTTTGTCCGTTGGCTCGTTGCGACCGGCAGGCTGACGGAGCAGATCGCATGAACTGGGCATTCGTCTGAGCAGTAGATACGCTCCTAAAAAAAGAAAGGATGAGTAATACCTCGTCCGTGTGTTGCCATGGTGATCAGGTCGCACCTCTGGACCCCATATCGTGAACCCTTTGTGATTTCAACTGAACTGCTTGTGATTGCTTTGAGAGACTGTTTGTCTATGCTAGCTTCTGAAGGGGTCTTTGAGACAACAACGAGGCCAGTTTCGACCTGCTCAAAGTACTGGTAATAAGAGAGATGAAAACACACGAGGAGAAGTCTTATGTCAAGAGTGTTGTTAGATAACGAGTTGCAGAACCTGGATGCCCAGGTGATACGGCTTGGTTCCCTGGTAGGTGCTGCATTAGCACAGGCGCTCGAAGCATTGGAGATGGGTGATCAAGACAGGGCAGGCACAGTAGTTGTGTCTGATACGGTGATCGATGACCTGCATTTAGCGATTGAAGAGCGTACCTTCCGTATCTTGACCCTGCAACAACCGCTTGCCGGGCGCGATTTGCGCTACCTCACGTCGCTCGTGCCGATGGCCATTGATCTTGAACGCATCGGAGACGAGGCCGAGGATATTGCGCGGAACGTCCTGCGCATGCTGCCATTCCGATCTGCAAGTACTCCTCAGGCGGGTACTCCCGTGCAGCAGGGACAGGGCGAGGACAGCCTCACCGACGCTGCAGGCACAAGCGATCAACTCACCGAAGCTTCAATAATGCAGGGTATCCTCGATCTCGGTAGGGAAGTTCGGTCCCTGTTACAGTGGACAATGAAGGCGTTTGCAGGCCGTAACGCTGAAGCCGCTCGCAGCCTCTGGGAGCAAGACCAGGTGGTGGATAAGCGCAGCTACGTCCTACGTCGCGATGTGATGGTGATGCTGGAAGGTGCTCGCGCCATTCCTGCTCTTCAGCAAGATCCCCACATGGTGCAGCGTGCGACCCATCTGCTCTGGATTGTCTACCAGTTAGGACGAGTTGCAGATCATTGCACCAATCTCTGTGAGCGAATTGTCTTTATCGTCGAAGGTGAGACCGACATACTAACGTCGCTAGAGGAGTAGCAAGGAGAGTTACAATGTTTCAGCGAATTCTGATCCCATTGGATGGATCCCCGCGCGCGGAACAAGCTGTACCAGTTGCAGCGCGGATAGCACGCGCCTCAGGTGGATCAGTCCTGTTACTGCAAGTGGTCAGCCCTCCCATTGACTATGGAGGCGGGCTGGCTCAGGCACCGCTTATGATGGAGCAGGTCATCGAGACGGAACTGGCCGTGGCTTCCAGCTATCTTGACCGGGTTGCCAAAGCGCGTGAACTGACAGGGATCGAAACCACCACCGATGTCATGTTCGGACTGCCAGCCCAGGATATCCTGGCCGTTGCCGAGTCGCGGTCGGTGGACCTGATCGTTATGTGTAGCCACGGGCGAACAGGTTTCACGCGCTGGGTGCTGGGTAGTGTGGCGCAGAAAGTAGTCCGGCAGAGCCCTGTGCCGGTGTTCGTGCTGCGTGAAGGTGAAGCTGTGCCTCCTGCTTCACATACAGATGCGGCTCGCCCCATCTCAGCCTTGGTCACGTTGGATGGCTCACCTCTAGCAGAGGCGGCGCTTGCTCCGGCGGCGAATCTCGTCGCAGCGCTGGCTGCATCAGCGCGTGGTGCATTGCATCTGACGCAGGTGGTGAAGCCATTCTCTACCACTGCCGATGAGGGCTTTGTCACCCAGCTCAATGCAGAGGCGGTAGAGCATGCGAAAACCTACCTGGTGTCGGTGACGGAACGCCTGCAAGGCACATACAAAGACCTGAACCTTTCGATCACCTGGTCTGTTGTGCGTGACGCAGATGCAGCAGATGCCATCATCCATACGGCAGAACAGGGTGAACAGGGAGAGGGAGCCGAAGGCTTCACGGGCTGTGATCTGATTGCTATGTCAACACATGGCCGGGGTGGGTTGGAACGCTGGGTGATGGGCAGCATAACGGAGCGCGTCCTGAGTGCTACGAAACTGCCACTGCTGGTGGTGCGGCCAGAGAAAAAATGAGCATGTATATCCCCCTGGCGAAGCGTTGCAGCGAAAAGTAACCAATCGTAACAATTGAAAGGAAAACAAACTATGGCCAGTGACATGTTTCGTATTGAGGATGGTCCACTCGTTCTTTCAGTATCAATCCAGCCACAAAGCAGCGAGCATACCATGCAGGTGATGCTAGGCGACAGCGCAGTAACGCTGGATGCAGCAGACACTGTTAGATTCCTGGAATGGGCAAATCAGCACAGAGCGCCTATCGTTCGTACGGTAGAGCAGGAAGAAAATGCACTTAGGAGCAAGCTGTTGCAAGAGATTGAAGCACAAGCAAAAGAGCAGCAGGTATGGCTCAACATTGAAAACGGGTTTATCGACCTGGTCTCGCATGATAGCAAGCCAGGCAATGCCGCACGTTTTCAGTTCGACCTTGAAGGCATGAGATCGGCCCTCACATGGCTCAAGCAGCGCGAAGGAAGGGAATAATCGGTAATGAGCGTTGCCTTGGCTTCGTTGTCCTGAGTGCTCTCTGTATGATAACGAGTGGGGCTACTCGTGCAGCGTGGTCGACCTCACCTCCTTCATCGCAAAGAAAGGTCTGTAGGACATTCCTTGAAGAAAGCAAACTGGATGTAGCCTGCGACCTGTTAGAGAAAGCCCACCAACGTGCTCTGAATGAGCCCTACGCGGGCATCCCGGCTTCGACCCAGCGGCGAAATTGGGCGATCTTCCCCTCAGGCCACTGCTCCCTGTCGAACGGCATTGTGCCATCTGTCAGTCGCTCAAGGATGTCCCGAGCGTGATTGCAAACGTCGTGGTAGTTCCAGAGGTCGAAGGCGAAATACATGGCGTATCTGTTGCCCTCACTGAACAGCGGCTTGATGTCTCGTGCAAAACTGGGTGTGCTGTCCTCAGTTGCCATGATTGAACTCCTTTACTTATGCTTTGCTCACCCGGGCCACGATGACGCCCACGTTGTCTTCTCCACCACCCGCCAATGCGGCCTGCACAAGGGCATGAGCTGTATCTAATGGAGTAGGCCTGGACGTGGTCAAGATGGCTGCTATCTGCTGGTCGCGCACCATTTCCCACAAACCATCGGAACATAATAGCAACATGTCACCAGCAGCCAGGGGCACGGTAGACGTTTCTACTTCCACACGGGATTTCTCGCCAAGGCAGCGATAGATGAGATTGCGGCTGGGGTGAGTATAGATGTCTTCAGGTTGGATGACACCCGCTGTCACCAGAGCTGCAACGACTGAATGATCCTGGGTGATCTGCGACAGTCCCGTAGGATGGTGATAGAGGTAGCAGCGGCTATCGCCCACATGGGCCACATAGGCGGTGGTGTCGACCACCAGAGCGACTGTCATCGTCGTGCCCATCTTCGTCCTCTGCTCGCTGTTGCGCTCATACACCGCCCAATTGGTATGCTCGACGCCCTCTCGCAGCAGGGGGAGAAGATCCTCTGTCTCTAACTGTTGTGAGTGCAGAGAGCCAGACACATATGTGACCAGGGATCGAATAGCGAGCCGGCTCGCTTCTTGCCCATGCTCATGTCCGCCCATGCCATCTGCTACTATGAAGAGGGCAAACGGTTTTGGCGAGGCGGAAGCAGAAGGTATAACCCCCTGCGTGACGAAGATACTATCTTCGTTCGGCCTGTTCTTGCGTCGCAAGCCTGGATCAGTAAGGGACCCCACCTGCAGGACAAGCACTGGGTGCTCCTCCTTGTCCGCATCTACTAGTGTACGCAAACGTGCATCGCTATTTTGTAGTATCAACATGGTCGTGTCTCCTTGGAAACAGGAAGGAGAAGTGCTGTAGCTTCTGCCTTCTTCAGTTAGGTTTTGATCAAACAACTTACTCTACATTGGTAAGTATATGGTCTTTGTCACACGATACCATCACAGAACAGTGTTTTACTCTCACAAAAGTATCTCAAGTAGAACTAGCCGCCGATAGAGATCGTGCCGGTCGTGTTGTTGATGCGGACGGGGACATTGACGAACAGCGTATTTGTTGATCCCTGAACTACAGCAGCGCCATTGGCAGGATCAAACTCCGCTCCGTGATATGGGCAGAGTAAAAGCTGACCTGCGGGCTTCTGCTGGCATCCCTAGTGCCCACTCCCACCCTTAAACGCTTGCTGGCAGCGCTCACCTGGCCTGTCCTGGCACCGGACGACCGTCCACTGGGAGGTGAATGAGAGGAGCAATCTAGATGAAACACAGCGAAGCAACGCCAGCAGCAGGAACACAGAGACCGCACGTCCTGGCCTTCCGCCTCGGCTACTCCACACACGAAGGGCTACGTAGCCCGCGCCGGGCAATGGACGAGATCACGGCAGGTAGTAATCAAAAGAATTGAGAGTCTTCATATAATTTGCTCGCTCAAAGGCTGAGGGCTCGGCCACGGCACGCTGGCTCATGCAGCCCTTCATCTGTGCAATCGACTCGTATTCGTTCTCCTCCATCCATCGCTCGATATCGGTGATGATATGTGGCAATCGACCAAGGCCATGCGCCAGCAGCTCAGACGCCATCATCGCCACGGAGGAGCCTGCCATCATCGCCTTGAGCACATCGTGCGCTGTGTGTACTCCACTGGTGAGCGCAAAATCGGCCGCGACACGTCCGTAGAGAATGGCAATCCAGCGCAAAGGGAGGCGCAAGTCGTACGAGGTGCTCAATTCGAGATCGGGGACGACCTTCATTTCGTCCAGGTCAAAATCTGGCTGGTAAAAGCGGTTGAAGAGCACCAGGCCATTGGCGCCCGCCTTTACGAGGCGTTTTGCCATGTGTGGGAGAGAGGTGAAAAAGGGGCTCAGCTTGATCGCGAGAGGGAGCCTGACCCTGGCTCGAATGTCCCTGACCAGGTCAACGTACCTCTGCTCCAGTTCCGCCGCACTGAGGTTGATGTCGGTCGACAGATAATAGATGTTCAGTTCCAGTGCATCTGCCCCCGCCTGTTCAATCTTGTGGGCATACTCGACCCAACCACCGGTTGAGACCCCATTCAAGCTCCCGATGACCGGAATGCTCACCGCTCGTTTGATGCGATGCAGATGTTCGAGGTAGGGCTCTGGCCCCAGGTTGTAGTCGTCCAGGTCGGGGAAGTAATTGAGCGATTCGGCATAGGAGTGGGTGCCGCGTTCGAGGTAATGATCGAGTTCATGGCTCTCATGGGTGATCTGCTCCTCAAACAAAGAATACATCACCACGGCTGCAGCGCCAGCCTCTTCCAGGCGACGCACCATATCCACCTTCTTTGAGAGTGGCGAGGCCGAAACCACTAGCGGATTCTTCAACTGCAAGCCCAGGTAGGTTGTTGTTAGATCAAGAGATGTCATGGTCATCCTCCTTCACCGTTGTTTTTGTGATGATCTTCAGCTAACTCACGATACTGCTGCCAGCGCACCTGCACATCGTGCTTGGCGTCCTGCATCAGCTCTTCAGCACGTTTCTCGTCACTCTGCAAAAGCATGCGATAGCGCGTTTCGTTGTAAGCAAACTGCTCCAATGGCAGCGTCGGCGCTTTGGAATCGAGCGTCAGGGGGTTCTTGCCCTCCTCGGCCAGCATTGGATCGAAACGATACAGTGGCCAGTATCCTGTCTGCACCGCCAGCTTCTGTTGTTCCAACCCCTTGCGCATATCAATGCCGTGCGCTATACAGTGACTGTAGGCGATGATCAGCGAAGGACCTTCATAGGCCTCGGCGTCAAGGAAGGCGCGCAACGTCTGTTGATCGTTGGCACCCATCGCCACGCGGGCCACATAGACGTTGCCATAGGCCATAGCGAGCATGCCCAGGTCCTTCTTTGGCGTCGCCTTGCCCCGTGCAGCAAATTTGGCAACTGCCCCACGTGGAGTGGATTTCGACGCCTGGCCACCTGTGTTGGAGTACACCTCCGTATCGAGCACGAGGATGTTGACATTGCGTCCAGAGGCCAGGATATGGTCAAGGCCTCCAAAGCCGATATCGTAGGCCCAACCATCCCCACCGATGATCCACACACTCTTGCGTACCAGGGCATCGGCCACACTCAGCAGGCTGTGCACGCGACTATCTTCCGGATCTTCCACACTCAGCAGCCGGCGTTTGAGCAACGCAACACGTTCCCGTTGAGCCTGTATGCCCGCCTCGCTCGTTTGATCGGCATCGAGGATCTCCTGCACCAGGTCCTCCCCCACAATAGCGGCGCAGTGTGCGAGCAACTCGCTGGCAAATTCCTGCTGCTTGTCCAACGTCAGGCGCATGCCCAGGCCGAACTCAGCATTGTCCTCAAACAGCGAGTTGGACCAGGCCGGTCCACGTCCTGCGCGGTTGACCGTCCAGGGCGTCGTGGGCAGGTTGCCGCCATAGATCGACGAACAGCCGGTAGCATTGGCGACAATCATGCGATCGCCAAACAGTTGCGTGGCCAGCTTGATATATGGCGTCTCACCACAGCCCGAACAGGCACCGGAGAACTCGAACAGCGGCGTAATGAGCTGCGAGTTCTTAATCGCTCCCAGGTTGAGGTGTGTGGCATCCACATCCGGCAGTGTGAGGAAGTACTCCCAATTGACCTTTTCACGTTCGCGTATGGGCGGCTGCGCTGCCATGTTGATCGCTTTCCGCCCTACCTGTCGCTTATCTTTAACGGGACACGCCTCCACGCACAGACCACAGCCGGTGCAATCCTCTGGCGACACCTGCAACGTATACTTCATGCCGGGGAACTCCTTGAAGTGAGCATCTATCGACAGGAAGGTTGATGGAGCCTCTTCCGCGTTGGCTGGATCGTAGACCTTCTCGCGGATCACCGCGTGCGGACACACCATCACGCACTTGCCGCACTGGATACAAATATCTGGATCCCAGACTGGTATTTCCAGGGCAATATTGCGCTTCTCCCACTGTGCTGTACCGGATGGATAGGTCCCATCGCAGGGCAGCGCGCTGACGGGCAGAGAATCACCTCGGCCCTCGATCATCGGACCGAGCACCCGCTGTACGAAATCAGGTGCTTCAGCCGGCACCGGTGGCCGCCGGGTCAGCATCGGCAGAGGTATCCCACGTCCATGTCCATTGGACGAGTGTCCGTTCGTCGGTGGAACAACTGAGGCTGGAACTTGCACCTGGGAGAGGTGTTCCAGCGTGGCATCCACCGCCTGGAAGTTCTTCTGGACGACCGCCTCGCCGCGCTTGCCGTAGGTCTTGCGAATACTTTTTTTGATCTGCTCGATTGCCTGTACCTCGGGCAAAATGCCGCTGATGGCAAAAAAGCAGGTCTGCATCACCGTGTTGATGCGCCCACCCATACCGATGTCGCTGGCTACCTTGAAGGCGTCAATCACAAAGAAGCGCAGCTTCTTATCAATGATGGTTTGCTGCACCTCCCGTGGCAAACGATCCCACACCTCCTCTGGCCCGTAGATGCTGGCGAGCAGGAAGACTCCTCCCGGTTTAGCGTACTTAAGCACATCGAAACGCTCCAGGAAGCTGAACTGGTGACAGGCGACAAAATTGGCTTGATCGACCCCGATCAGGTAGGGAGCGTGGATGGCATGCGGCCCAAAGCGCAGGTGGGAGATCGTTACCGAACCCGATTTCTTGGAGTCGTAGACGAAGTAGCCCTGCGCATAGTTGTCCGTCTCCTCGCCGATGATCTTGATCGAGTTTTTGTTGGCTCCTACCGTGCCGTCGGAGCCTAACCCCCAGTACACACACTGCACCGTTTCTGCACTCTCGATAGAGAAGGTAGGATCGTATTCCAGGCTGGTATAGGTCACATCGTCGTTGATGCCCACCGTAAAGTGATTTTTGGGTTCGTCCTGACGCAATGCATCAAAGATCGCCTTGACCATTGCGGGCGTGAACTCCTTCGAGGAAAGCCCATAGCGTCCACCGATGATACGCGGGGACGCGCTGGTAGGGTCTTTGGCTCTGCCTTCATTGACTGCCGTGACCACGTCCAGGTAGAGTGGTTCGCCAATACTACCCGGCTCTTTTGTCCGGTCCAGGACGGCTATCGCTTTGACAGTAGCAGGTAACGCTTGCAAGAAATGTTGTACCGAGAACGGGCGGAACAGGCGTACTTTGATCACTCCCACCTTCTCACCTTGTGCGGCCAGATACTCTGCCGTCGCCTGCGCAGTTTCGGCTCCTGAACCCATTGCGACGATCACACGCTCGGCATCGGGCACTCCAACGTAGTCGAACAGGTGATACTGCCGCCCGGCAACCGTGGCGAACGTGTCCATCGCCTCCTGTACGATAGATGGACATGCCTGGTAGTAGGAGTTCACGCTTTCACGGGCCTGAAAGTACACGTCCGGGTTTTGCGCCGTGCCGCGAATAAAGGGATGCTCAGGTGAGAGTGCACGCTGCCGGTGTGCACGCACGAATGAGTCGTCGATCATGGCCCGCATGTCCTCGTGGGTCAGTTGTTCGATCTTGTTGATCTCATGTGAGGTGCGAAATCCGTCGAAGAAATGCAAGAAGGGCACACGGGCCGCGAGCGTCGCCGCGTGTGCAATCAAGGCCAGGTCCTGAGCTTCTTGCACCGAGTTTGAAGCGAGTAAGGCAAAGCCGGTCGCACGTGTCGCCATCACATCTGCATGATCGCCGAATATGGAGAGTCCTTGCGCAGCCAGCGATCGTGCCGCGACATGAAAGACGGTGGGCGTCAATTCACCGGCGATTTTGTACATATTAGGAATCATCAACAACAGGCCTTGCGATGCCGTGAACGTCGTTGCCAGTGCTCCTGTTTGTAACGCTCCATGGATTGCCCCTGCGGCACCGCCTTCCGACTGCATCTCCACCACCAGCGGCACCGTTCCCCACAGGTTGACTTTTCCTGCCGCAGACCATGCATCAGCAAACTCGCCCATCGGTGTCGATGGCGTGATAGGGTAGATGGCAATTACCTCACTCAGTGCGTGTGCAACAGTAGCAACTGCCTCATTGCCTTCTATCGTGACCCAATTACGTTCCATGTTGTGCCTCCAAGACCCCTTTGTATGCTTCCCTCTAGCAAGCAAGAGAGGCAAGGTCACGTGTCGTCGCAGCCTGTACCCTCGATATGCTTGCATAAGATGAGCGATTCGTTCAATGGGTGCAACCACATTAAACGGTGGTCAAGGATGAAAAACCATGAAAATCACGCTCAGTTCATCAGGCCTCCACCACTTAATGTAGTTGTACCGCCAAACTCATCAACAGAAAAAATTCAGTTGGCAATACCTAGCTGCTTCCTGCATGCTCTCAGTACTGTATGCATGGCTCTTCATTTTCCCATTCGCATAGGCGGTCTTTAACGCTGCAAGATAGCTAGCAGCGTCGGCCAAGTCTTTTTCAGAAACCTCAACGCCCGTAACTATGGGGATGGCACGCTCTGCACCCTCTGAACCATCAAGGACTACAATCCGCTGAAACATTATTTTACTCCTTTCGACCGCGATACCCTGAGAGATCTGAGCGCTTCGCGGTACCTATCAACTCGTGCTACTTCTAGTAAAGAGTATATATTTGTCTGATCACAGCAGCATCACAGGGAGGAGCATTCTTCTCACAGTTGGGTCACACACTGTACTTTGGTAGCAAATGAGGAAGCCCTCAGCCTAGCCCAACAGGTGCCCGGCATCCAAAACGTCATCAAGTACCTGTTGATGGGCACCAGTTCAAATTTCGGCAATATGTTCAGCATGGCGGGAGCCTTTTCCTGGCAGGCATGACGATCACCTACCTGCTGCTAGTCGAACTGGTCAAGCGCCGATTGATGCGGCGACTTTCAGGATGAAACGATATGGTAAAGCATGTACCAAAGCTACACCTGGCCTTTGAAAAGTGAGGAGAATTGAGGTGATCTAGAAGGATCACCCCAGTTCTTCATGCCTGTAGAGCAGCCAGCGTTGCCGTATCCCACGTCACATGACTCTTGTCCATCATGTCTGGCGGGCGGACGATCAAGAGCGGTAGCTTCGTCGCGCTCAGGACCCGCTCGGTAATGCTGCCCATCGCCCAGCGTTGTATGCCACCGTACCCATGTGTAGCCATTGCGATGAGGTCACAGCCACCGAACACCCCGGCACCTTCCGCATCTTCCCCGTTCTCTGCCACCCTGATGAGTGCCGACGCCACATCCGTATCGACCGCGACTGACCAGGTGACCGGGACTTTGAGGTCCGCCACAGCAGGTGTTACCAGGCCTTCACGCAGATGCTCGACCGTAGAGCTGAGGTACCTCTTGGCCTTATGCAGGAACTGCTGACTGCCCTCGGGGTCTTTCTCCTCACTCTCAGGGGTCACCGGCTTCACCACCCGCGTCAAGTGGAGCATTCCCTGTGCAGGAGCCGCCAACGCAGCGATCAGCTGTGCAGCAGGTTCTATTGCCGTCTTTGCGTGTGAGGAACCGTCCAACGCGACCAGCGCACGCAGTGGGCGTATCGCGTCGGGATGGGGGCCAGCGGGTACAGGCCCACCCTCGCGTAAGACAAACACGGGGATGGGGGCATGACGGACCACTTTCTCCGCCACGCTGCCCAGGACCCAACGGGTCATGCCGGTGTAGCCGTGACTGCACAGGACAATCAGGTCCGCGTGGGAGGAGTTTGCAACAGAAAGAATGGCCGCGGCTGGTGGGCCAAAAAGGACCACCGTTTCTGTTGGGATGCCATCCAACGCAGGGGTTGTCGTGATGCCTGCCAGGTACTTCTTCGTATCAGCAAGGTCGGTATCAACGATTGTCTGTGCCATCTTCGGTTCTGATACCAAAGAAGGCCAAAACTCTACGGGCGTGTGTACCGCCCGCAGCAGGACGACCGATCCACTGGAGGCTCGCGCTAGACGTGCAGCGACAGGGATGGCACGTTCTGCACGATGTGATCCATCCAGTGGAACAAGAATTCGCTGAAACATCTTCTTCTCCCTTCAAAAGCACTAGAACACACCTACCCAGGTTTGCTCTTCAGCCCCTGTTCCCGCTTTCGTAGATCCCCGATTTATCGTGGGACCCTTCTCGGGTTCGGCATCCGTCTTCTGTGGCCGTACAATGAGCAGGGGGAGTTTCGTTGAGCCAAGCATGCGCTCGGTCACACTGCCCATCATCCAGCGCTCGGGGCCACTTCGTCCATGGGTCGCCATGGCGATCGCATCACAGGCCTTGAAACCTTCAATATCTTCCATATCTTCACTGACTTCCGCCATCTTCAGAAGCGCACTGGCCACATCCGTGTCCACGACCGCAGACGACGTGACTTGGAGCTTGAGACTTGCCAGACTCCCTTCTCGCAGCTGCTGCTCCACAGCACCGAGATAGGCATGCGCTTGCAGCATACCCTGCTTCTTCGCCTCTGCAAGGCTATCGTCTTGACCATACTCGTACATCGAAGGCAGGCGTAGCACTCGCACCAAATGGAGCGCTCCGTGAGCGGGTGCGGACAGTGCCGCGCTCAATTGCGCGGCTGGGGTCAGTGCCGCCTCAGCCAATGAAGAACCATCCAGTGGCACCAGAACATGCACTGGACGAGCACCCCCTTGATAGGAGGCGGTAGGTAGACTCTCACCTTCGCGTAATACGAGTACAGGCACAGGACTGTACCGTGCTACTTTCTGTGCCACACTTCCTAACACCCAGCGCCTCAAACCCGTGTCTCCGTGGCTACACATGACGATCAGATCAAATTTGTTCGAGTCTGCGACAGAGAGGATTGTCTGTGCTGGTATTCCAGAGCGCACTTCCAGGTTGATGTCGACCCTTGTCAGATCCTGTGACTGAGCAATTGCTGTCAGGTAGTCGCTTGCCCTGGCACGTTCAACCTCAAAGGCTTCTTGCATCAGATGCGGTGACTCCATGGCAAACCATGCGGCATCGATTGTAGTGGTGACGACCCGCAGAAACGTTATGGACCCCCCGGTGGCATGTACAATGCGTGCTGCAACAGGGATGGCGCATTCGGCACGAGGTGACCCATCCAGGGGGACAAGAATTCGCTTGAACATGGTATGTTCTCCTTTCGAATACCAGCAAGGGGCATCTCTACAAATGGAAAAACAAACACGATCGCCAATGTGCCCATGCATGGAGTTCATACCATCCACGCAACCATCGGTGATCTCTTCGCCTGGCTGTGTATCGCGGGGCTGGTAATCGTCACTGGTTTGGCTGTCGTGCAACGGCATCAGGTAAAAGCTACGCGGCTCGACGTGTTGAGTGCAGGCAAGATCATCAACAGAAAAAATTCAGTTGGCAATACTTCGCTGCTTCCTGCATGCTCTCAGTACTGTATGCTTGGCTCTTGCTCTTCCCATTCGCATAGGCGGTCTTTAACGCTGCAAGGTAGCTAGCAGCGTCGGCCAAGTCTTTTTCAGAAACTTCAACGCCTACAGCTATGGGGATGGCGCGCTCTGCCCCCTCTGAACCATCGAGGACGATAATCCGCTGAAACATGGTTTTGCTCCTTTCGACCGCGAGACTCTGAGAGATATGAGCGTTTCGCGGTACCGATCAACGAGTACTACTTCTAGTCAAGAGTATATGTTGGACTGATCACGGCCACATCACAGGAAGAAGCACTTATCTCACAGCTGTGTCACAGAGTAGTGGATCGGTTCTATGGGGTGCTTTCGTGGTGTATCAATGCATGGCCAGATGGAGCGCGGCAGTTCTCGTGGTGGAGAGCAGGTTGGGATAACTCCATTGATAATATGGCGGGAGGCAGTAGAGGTAGTGCATGCATGTCCATGTTGCATGGTGCCTCTTATCGGTACCCTGCAACATATCTGCATTACTTGGGTTTTTTGGCTCCTTGCGCATCAGGTTGGGCGGCAAGCAGATAGCCAATCCCGACCTTCGTGAGGATGTAGCAAGGATGGACAGGATCATGTTCCAGCTTGCGTCGCAGTCGGTTGATGTTCACCTGCAGCATAGTGAACCCTTTGAGCATGCGCCCAAGGTTGTAGGACCCCTCCGGCGTTTTCTGCTCCACCTTGGCACAGCCCACAGCGTCCCCCAGCAGGAAGATCTTGAGGTCCACTCTTTCCTTTGAGGAGGTCTTGACCGATGACCTCTGGTTAGACGCTTCGGGCATCCAGGTGAGCGTGCAGCAGGGCATAGCGCAGCTTTCAGGAACGGTCACGTCCCGCCAGGCAAAGCGGCGTGCAGAGGATCTGGCAGACCAGGTCTGGGGTGTGCGTGACGTGCAGAACACCCTGAGCATCGCAGGGCTCTAGTACAGCCTGGTGGAAGTAAGCGATCAGTTGGCTAGACCGTTAAGGACCGTCCTTTGTACGTCCATTTGACGGGACAATCCCTCGTTTGACAGCTTCTTGGGCTAGTTCTGTCCGGGACCAATGCGTCACCGGCCGTCCACTGTCAGCCGGGGATTCACAGGCAATCGCCAGAATCTGGACAATCTGTTCTGGCTGAAACACGGTCGGGGCTCCTGGGCGAGGTTGATCACTGAGGACAGCAGCGAGCAACTCCGGCAACAAGGGCTCCTGCTCAGGGTCCAGCTCTGCTGTTTTCAGCGCCGGCACCGCGGCGAGCCAGCACTGCCGCCAACAGCGCACCGTGCCTCGGGTCAAGCCCAGTTGATGGGCGACCTGGCTATTGTTCCCTCCCGCCGCCAAGGCCAGAATTTTATCCACTCCCTCCCTTCACTCGCAATGGCTCCTCCCTCCAGCACTTGCTCACGTGCGTAGCCGCAAAAGAATGTGACTCCCCTGTGACAATCCAGGCCATTGTCGTGATAGTTCGGTGATACCACTGCTGTATAGTTTCTCGTAGATGGTTCGGTTCTACAGGACAGAACTATGAAGAAGAGAGCGATGGTATTGTGACCCTTGATGCCTGGAGGGCAGACAGAGTCAAGAGCATACAAAGGAGTAAGAATCATGCAAGAGCGAATGTCGTTGATTGTCTTTTCAGGGACGGTCGATAAACTGATGGCGGCATCCATCCTTGCCACAGGAGCTGCGGCAATGGGATTGGAAGTAGAAGTCTTCCTGACCACCTGGGGGTTGGAGGCCTTCCGCAAAGACAACTACAAGACCAACACGAAGGTCAGCAAGGATTTCGAGGAGTATGCCCCCGTCATGATGGAGCAGATGATGGCGAAGCGCGTCCCTTCCTGGATGGAGAACTTCAAGAATGCCATGGAGGTCGGGGACGTGAAGATCTATGCGTGCAGCATGACGATGGAACTCTTTGATATGAAGCTGGAAGATCTGGAACCCGTCGTGACTGATGTCACCGGGGTCGCTACCTTCGTTGAGCGCGCCAAAGAGGGGCGCATCACGCTGTTCATCTGATACGTGTAGGGGCGACCACGAAGGTCGCGTCCCACGATGAATCGGGGACCTACAGTAGACCCCCCATTTATGGCGGGGCCTTCGCAGAAGGAGTTGATGACCGTGCCAGAACTGACTGACATTACGATTGATAAAGAGATCGATGCGCGAGGCAGCTTTTGTCCAGGGCCTCTTATGGAGCTTATTCGGGGCATGAAAGCGCTGCCCGTAGGTGGTGTGCTAGCCGTGCTTTCCAGCGATCCGGGTTCCGCAAAAGATATCCCGGCCTGGATTCAAAAAGCCAAACACGACTTCCTGGGAGCTTTTCCAGAGCAGGGCTACACGCGCTTCGTAGCACGTAAAGCCCATTAGTCATAGTCAAAGGAGGCAATTCCATGCCCCAACAACATATAGTGATTGTCGGTGGTGGTGTGGGTGGGACGATTGTGGCCAATGTGCTGGCACGCTCCCTGCACCGCCAGGAGGCAGAAATCACCCTGATCGATAGCACCGGGAAACATGCGTATATGCCCGGCTGGCTCTACCTGCCCTTTAACCAGCTCAGTGCCCAGAGCGATCAATTGATCCGCCCAGAGCGTGACCTACTGAGCAACCATGTGCATCTGGTCACAGGTGAGGTGCAAACGATCGATAGCCAGAACCGCGAACTCCATGTGCATCACAGCGTTGGGCTGGACGAAATCGTTGGCACTGGCGGAGCGAGCGAGGCGGTCTATCCCTATGATTACCTGGTGCTGGCAACCGGGGCGCGCCTGGTTCCATCAGACCTGCCGGGATTAGTCGAAGGCGAAGGAAAATGGCACCACTTTTATAGCGCCGAGGGATCACTGCAACTACGGCAGGCATTGCACACCTTTGAGGGTGGACGGATCGTGATTACCGTTGGCGGTATTCCGTATCGTTGCCCGCCTGCGCCACTGGAATTTACCTTCCTGCTTGATGAGTGGTTGCGGAAACGTGGTCTCCGAGACCGGACCGAGATTCACTATCTCTATCCGCTTCCACGCGTCTTTCCCATTGAGACCGTGGCAGAGGTGGCAACTCCTCTCCTGGAAGAGCGCAACGTCAACTATACCGTCTTCTTCAACACGGAAGCGGTGGACACCGAGCACAAAATCATCTCTTCTTTGGAAGGGGAAGAGATCCCTTACGATCTGCTGGTGCTCGTGCCGCCACATCGTGGTGCAAAAGTGATCGAGGAATCGGGTTTGGGCGATGAGCAAGGCTGGTTGCCCACGGATCGCGCCACGTTGGAGGTGAAGGGGAAGCCTCACATCTACGCGTTGGGCGATGCGACAGACCTGACCGTTTCCAAGAGCGGCTCGGCGGCCCACTTTGAGGCGAAAGTGGTGGCCCATCGTCTGATTGCCGAGATACGGGGTGAGGAGCCGAGCAATGGGGAAGCAACCTATGATGGCGAGGTGATGTGCTTCCTGGAGACAGGCCAGAACAAAGCGACCCAGCTCGTCTTCAACTATGAGCACCCGCCACATCCTCCACGGCCCAGCCTGTACTACCATATGGAGAAGCAGCTCTTCAACCGGGCGTACTGGCATCTTGTGCCGCAGGGACTGGTCTGAGACTCATCTCCCTCCTGGCCCATCTATGAGTATCGAGGCCCTCGTTGCGACCACCGAGAGGAGTCGAATAACCAATCAATCGAGCTGTGTGCCAACTGGCGGCTGAAGCATTCGCCGGTGAGAGCGGTCGCTCTCGTAGAGAAATGCATGCTTGTGGTGTTAAGGCATGGTTCAAATGAATGTGACAGTTCATTTCGCTTGCATATAACCACTCACGCTCCGCAAGCCATGGCACATTTAATTGCGACTGTTCAAACTGTCACATTTGACTGAGCGTGTTTTGAACCTTGCCTAAGGAGGAAAGAACGATGAACACAACCTATGGTTTTGGCACGACCTTGCAGGTGCCCTATGAAGATGCCATTCCGCGCGTAAAGGAGGCACTCAAAGCCGAGGGATTCGGGGTGCTGACCGAGATTGATGTACGCCGGACGTTGCGCGAAAAACTCGGTGCCGAGATGGAACCCTACATCATTCTTGGAGCCTGCAATCCTCACCTGGCGCATCGCGCATTGGAACAGGAGCCGGACATTGGTCTGCTCCTGCCATGCAATGTGGTCGTGCGCGCCCAAGGACAGGGGAGCCGGGTCGACATCGCTGATCCGCAAGCGATGCTGGGCATGGTTGGCAATGAGCACCTGCATCCCATTGCGGAGGAAGCGAAACAGCGTTTGCAGCGTGTTGTTGCCTCACTCGGTGGTCAAGCCTAAACGAACGTAAAGAAATAGCTGGTGCTCTGTCCGTCTTGTTTTGATGAGTCAAATGTAGTGGCACCCCTTGCGGGTACCAGGCTCGGCCACCCATCAAATGATGATTGACAGACCACTGGTGAGATTATTGGCATGTTCTTGCTACCTCTCTTTCTCTGAAGCAATCGTCAACACAGGGGAGAGATTACCCCTGGGACACTGGATAAAAGACCGTCGGGTCCTCGACCAGCAGAGGAGCAGCACTCCGAAAAATCTCCGCATAGGCAACGCCGAGTATACGACCATAGTACTGATCCTCGGCCTCATACAGTGCCAGCAGGCGATCATCCCTTACACGGAAAATCGACTGGTAGGCAGCCAGCGCCTGGCGCTTGCGTTCATACACCTTGCTCACATCGACAGCAAAGGCAAAATCACCCCAGGGTGGCTCCATTTTGCAGTGGGGGAAGAAGAGGCGCTCCACGACCCAGGGGTCCTGGTCCGCCAGTATTTCGCCACCCGGCACCCGTTCCCACTGTCCCAGCCGTGCCAGGAAGACCGCTGCGCGGGTCAATCCCACCACCGCCGCATGGTCCGGGTGGACACACGCCTCACCGGTGCTATAGACCCAGCGAGGCCGGTGCTCGCGAATGAGCCGGGCCACCTGAAGCCGGGTCTCGATCGTATCAGTGAGGAATCGATCCTGCAGGCCGAGCGAAAGCCGCTCGACACCAAGGATGCGGGCAGCTTCATCTGCCTGCTGTGCACGTACACCCGCCTGGGCAAACTCGGTTGGTTCCCCATCGGTGAGATCAACCAAGAGAATTCGCTGCCCCTTATCAGAGAGTATGGCTAATGTTCCACCCATCTGTGACTCCGCATCATCAGGATGAGCAGAGATTACCAGGGCATCATACCTCATCATCGGGTCCTCCTTTTTCCAATCGTCGTCCGAACATGCCTACGGAGAAGAGCGAAGAGCCCACCGCATTTAGTTGCAGCATGCCTGTGGCCAACATCAGGCCCGGGACGATCAGGAAGCCCCGCCAATGCCGATGTGAGCAACCCATACAGGCATCTCTACAACAGACCTACCCACGTTTGTACTTCAGTCTCCGCCTTCATGATTTCGTTCGTTCCTTCAGGCTCGGTCTCTGTCTCATGTGGTGCTGTCCCCCCCAGGGACTGGTCCCTGTTAGGGGGACAGCTATGCACAATCAGCAGCGGGAGCTTTGTGGCATCCAGGACGTGTTCCGTCACACTGCCCATGACCAGCCGTCGCAGGCCACTGCGTCCATGTGTTGCTATCACGATCAGATCGTAGCTGCTCAGGTTCTCATGACCTTCGGCTTGTTCGGCCAGCTTAATAATCGTTCCCGCCACATCCGTACTGACTGCTACGGATGAGGTGATGGTGTGCTTGGTTCCTGCCAGTGGTCCTGCACGCAGGCGATCCGCCACTGCCTTCACATAGGTCTCCGCCTCGCGCCGGGCTTCTTCTTGTATCGTCTCACCGATATGCTCCTGGCTCCTCATCATCCCGTACAGGGCGGGCAGATCCACCACACGCAGCAGGTGTAATGCACCCCATGCAGGTGCGGCGAGCGCCGCTATGAGTTGCGCGGCTGGCTCTAGGGCGGTCTCGGATAGTGCCGAGCCATCCAGCGCCACGAGTACACGCAGGGGATAAGCGGCATCCTGCGCAGGGAAGGTCATCCCATGCTCGTTCAAGACCAGTACCAGCACAGGACTGCGGCGGACTGCCTGTTGAGCAACGCTGCCAAACACCCAGCGTTTCAGGCCCGTCTCCCCGTGGCTGCACATGACGATCAGATCTACATGCTCGAAGCGGGCAGTAGAGAAGATGGTCGGTGACGCTCCACCAGCACCCAGATCCATTTCTGTTGCGATACCCGTCAGATCGCCTGCATAGGCAGCAATTGTGTCTGCAAGGTAACTGGCAGCACCGGCCAGGTCTTTTTCAAAAGCACTTGGGGGTATAGTGGTTGACTCATTTGCTGCTGACGCATACATTCCCACCTCATTGGTAGACGGTACCACGCGTACGGAGACGATGGTTCCCCCCGAGGCGCGTGCAATACGTGCAGCAACCGGGATGGCACGCTCCGCACCTGCTGAGCCATCCAGGGGGACTAATATCCGCTTGAACATTGTTTTGCTCCTTTCGACATCGTTGTCGTTGTCCACACATGTTGTGTGTTCTTTCTCTTTAAGAAGAGCATATCCTTGCCCGCTCACGGCCACATCACAGGAAGAAGCACTTCTCTCACAGTAGTGTCACAAAGAAGTGGATCAACCCTCCATCGGCAGCCAGACGTGGAACGCACTCCCCGTACCAATTTCACTCTCTGCCCAGATTATCCCCCCGTGCAGCTCGACAATACGCTTGCAGATCGCCAGTCCCAGCCCAATGCCATTCACTTCACGGGTGAGGCGCGTGTCTACGCGGTGGAAGCGGTCAAAGATACGCTCAAGATGCTCAGCAGGAATGCCTATGCCGTGATCGCGCACGCAGATCTCCACCATGTGTCGGGACCTGGGCACTGAAGGGGTTATACCTATCTTTTTGACATGATCACTGTTGCCTGGCATCGTTCGTGACCTGCCTGCATGGCCTGATGCGACCAGAGGGCGGACCACCACGTCAATCGCGCCGCCCTCTGGCGAATACTTGATGGCATTCTCTAAAAGATGGTCCAGCACTTCCCGCAAACGGTTTCGATCAGCCTGGATGATCGGTTCGTCACGAGTCGGTATGCCAAGATGGTCCTGGAGGCACAGGGTGAAGGTGTAGGAACCCTGCCTGGGGGGCAGGTATCCCGATTTATCGTGGGACCTTTGGGTGTCAGATGGACCCGCCTCTTGCTCAGACGCTCCAAGACGCCGTTCGATTGAGGTGATAGCCTCACGGACAAGATAGGCAAGATCCACGGAGGAGCGTTCGATCATGATGCCGCCTGTCTCCAATTGGGATATCTCCAGCAGGCGATCAATGACGGCTTCCAGGCGATCACTGGCCTGCGTGATAGCTATGAGGAATTCGTGCCGCTCTTCGCGCGAGATACGGCGTTCATGGCGCAGCAGCGTCGCAGCATACCCTTTGACAGACGCCAAGGGACTGCGCAGTTCATGGCTCACCGTTGCCAGCAGTTCTGCTTTGAGCAACTCCATCTCGCGCAGGGCCTTGCGGTCGGCAAGAGCTTCAAGCTCATAGTTCCGTTCGACCAGCAGGATATTCATCAGGGCAGATCCGGCGACGTCTGCAACGAGTGGCAGGACCGTCTGCCCCTTCTTGCAGGCAACCATGCACGCACGCTCATCGGTTCCGTCCCAGCCGAGCACCAGGAGCGCATACAACGGTAAGAATGCGTGGCCTGGCTGCCCAGCAACAGACTGCTCTGCCCCGTTGTCTTGCTGCTGGGTAAGTGGTACCTTCCCTCCAGACAAGGTGACTGAAATCGGCAGCCGGCAGATCAGCCAGCAAGGCTCAGCAGGAGGTGACTGGAGATCTGTATCTTCTGCTGAGCAGGTAGCAACCAATGCATGTGCCTCCTCCTCACTCATAGCATGCAGTGCAAACGTGCGGAACGTCTTTCTGCTGGGAGGTGGAGACACAAAAATGTGCTTTGCCTCGGCAGGACGTTGCGTTGGGAAGAGGAGAGCGCCACGCTGCGCATTACAGAGCAGCAGGAGGCGCTCAAGCAGCATGGTGGCAATCACTTCGGTGTTCTCTGACGCTGCAGACTCAACATGATGCGAGAGTCGTGCAAGATCCAGCAGCGTTGTCAATAATTCAGGTGTGGGAATCCCGTCTTCCTGCTTATCCTGTGCTTCCATCTCATTCCTCGCTGTTCTGTTATTAGCCTAGCATGCCATCTATACTCTTGCTCTGCCATGTACTTGTGATTTATGATACATGGGAAATAGCACAGTGAAATCACGGAAAACACATTTGTAATCACAATTCCATCACAATACTATGGCAAGTGAGATCAAGATGGCATTCCCCATCTCCAAGAACAAGGTTGTACAACCCCACGTGCCATGCAGAGGCTTGATCTGCTGAAACACGCAGCCAAGCTCGAAAGGAGCGGCATATGAACGAGAATGATGTTCAGAAGGAGCGAGAAGGAGCAGAGCTAGACCCAACGCCCAGCCGTGCGGGAGCAAACAATGAGCACGAGGTGATTCCTGATACACGATCACATCATTCTCCACATGCACCTGTCGTCCATCTACAGGGAGAGGTCAGTATGGCTAACCTCCTCACCTTGCTGGACGTCTCGCCCGACGCGCTGGTCATTGTCAACCAGGCCGGACGCATCGTGCACGTGAATAGTCAGGTGGAAGCGTTGTTTGGCTATCAACGCTCCGAACTTGTCGGCAAGCAACTGGAAGTCCTTCTGCCTGAACGCTTTCATACTGCACACGCTGTCCATCGTGGGCGTTATGCCGCCTCTCCGCGGATTCGTCCCATGGGTGTTGGGCTGGAACTGTATGGTCGACGCAAAGATGGCACGGAGGTTCCAGTGGACATCAGCCTGAGTCCGCTGCAGCTCAATGACACGCTGCATGTGCTCAGCGCTATTCGTGATATCACCGAGCGCCGTCGCCTGGAAGAGCGTGAGCGTGCTGCCCGAGAGGCAGCCGAAGCACGCCTGGCGCTCTTGCAACTGATTCTGGATGAATTGCCCGCCAGCGTCTATATCGTGCAAGGAGAGGAGGCCCGCCTGGTGCTGGCCAATCGTGCAACAGCCACCCTCTGGGGGACCGCCTGGCCCACCGGTCAACCGATGCTGGACTTTCTCGCCACCCACCACATTCGTCTGTTCGGCACGGATGGCCAACCGCTTCCACCCGCTGCCTTCGCCACCTTGCGCGCCGTGCAAAAAGGAGAAACGGTGCGCCACCATCAGGAGACCATCCGTTACGCAGATGGTACCACCCTTCCGGTGCTGGTAAATGCAGTGGCGCTAGGCCGACGCTTGTTGGCCGGTCTGCCAGCAGAGGTGGGAAGCCACCCAACCGACCCTGCGGAACCAGTGGCGCTGGTGGTCCACCAGGATGTGAGCGCCCTCAAAGAAGCCGAGCGGCTTAAAGATGAGTTCATCGGCATCGCCGCCCACGAACTGCGTACGCCGCTTGCCATTCTGAAAGGCTTTGCGCAAATGCTGCTCGTGCAGACCGCACGTGGCAAGGGGCCCGAACTTGTCGATTGGCAGGTGGAGGCCTTGCAGGGCATCGACCAGGCCACTGCTCGCCTGGTCGAACTCACCGAAGACCTGCTGGATGTGACCCGCTTGCAGGCGGGACGGCTGACACTGCACCTGGAACCGACCGACCTGGTTGCCCTGGCGAGCCGCGTGGTGACGCGACTGCAGATGACGACAGAACAACACACCCTCTCCCTTCACACGCCCCTGGAGCATCTCGTCGTCCATGTGGACCTGCGTCGTATGGAGCAGGTGCTCTCCAACCTTATCGGCAATGCCATCAAGTATAGTCCCGAAGGCGGAATGATCGAGGTGACCGTTCGTGCAGAGGCCGAAACGAAGATGGCCCTCCTCGATGTCAGTGATCACGGGATCGGCATTCCTGCTCAGCAGCAGTCACTTGTCTTCGGGCGCTTCGCACGGGCTGACAATGCCCGTGCCTACGGGATTGGTGGAACTGGACTCGGTCTCTATCTTTGCCGCGAACTCGTCGAGCGGCACGGTGGGCGCATCTGGTTCGAGTCGGTTGAAGGGCAAGGCTCAACCTTTTTCGTGACGCTACCGATTGTCCCGGATGCTGATCCCACATGAAAGCGGCTTGCAGCACCAATGGAAAGCTCATTAAGAAGGAAGCCTGATAGCCTCACGCTATCAAGCTCCTTGTCGATTTCGCGAAGGATGGACTACAGAGGGGTATCTCACAGACCATCCTACTGCTAGATCACCGTCACTGTTCCGATCATCTCGGGATGCTCAGAACAGTGGTACAGGAACGTTCCACGCGACGTGAAGGTATAGCTGAACGACTCCCCCGCGTAGAGCGGTCCGCTCTGCCATATATCCTGCGTGGAGATGACTGTAGGGGATAAGACTACACCATAAGGGACTTGGTCCTGGTTGGTCCAGGTCACTGCCGTGCCGAGAACCACTTCGATGTGAGAGGGGGAGTACGCCCCATCGCGAATGAAGACATGTGTCACACCCAAGGCCGCCGTTTCTTGCGAAACCGACCTCTGCGGCGTGCCACTGGCTCCAACCTTCGCAGCGATCACTCCAGCTGTGCCGGCCAAGACCAGTATGCTCACCAGAACTGCACCTACGACGAACCACACTGCTCTGTTACGCATCTTGATCTCTCCCATCCGCATGGGTATAGACCCATGGCTACTTGCCGCTCCATCAAGAGCCGCGATGACGCTGACTCCTTGGTCGCTTTGACCAGAGGCACTACCGAATTTCTTTCGCATTTTTCGCTGAGTGTTGGAACAGAAGTTCCCAACTCAAGCCTACAGACGTATCCTGCTACGTGTATACATCGTCTCTCTCTCAGACGTGTCACAATAGGTGCTTCTCGTCTCACAGTCCTCTCACAGTTTCGTCGGCAAGCGTTGTCTGACGGTGATCATCTTAGCGCAAAAGAATGCAGAGACTGGACACTTCGGGCAGGATTGAACTCCAAGCCCGTTCGTCTCATCGAAGCTGGTGAAGGACTCCGGCTGTGTGAGTCTACGTGCATCTATGGAGTCATCTCCCCGACATAGTTGGCTGACGAACCACCAGCCGTAAACCATAACCTGCCAGCGGGGTCGAGGGTGAGACCGAAGGGAGCGCTCCCAGGCAGGGAGAGCTGGAAGAACGTCAAGGTCTGCTTCCCCGGTGCATAGCGTACCAGCGTGTTGGCACCGACGTCGACGAACCAGATCGTATCCTGGTGGTCAATGACGAGTTCGTACAGGGCAGGAGGGCCCCCTGAGAGAGTTGGCACGGGCAGTTCGGTCAAGGTGCCTGTCGTAGGGTCCAACATGCCGAGCTTGCCGGGTAGCACTTCGGTAAACCAGATGCGCCCTGTGGTATCAGTCGCCAGCGAGAAGACCTGGGTCTGTGGGTTGGGTAGGTCATAGAGGGTGATCTGGCTCGTCTGCGGGTCCAGGGTGCCAATCGCACCGCCTGCAAAGTCAGCAAACCAGACCTGCCCATTGGGCGTGACAGTGAGACTATAGGGAGATGATGGGATTGCGGGAGCGGGGGAAGGGACAGGCCAGATGCGGATGGCGCCGGTCCTGGGATCCAGCCGCCCAATCGCTCCCGCCGCTTCTGCCGTAAACCAGAGCAAGCCCCTGCCATCGAAGTGCAGGTCTTGTGGTCCGAGAGGGCTCCCCTTCCAGGTACCCAGAGGGAAGATGTGAAACGTCTGTTGCCTCTTCTCAAAGCGCCCGATGTAGTTGGCGTTCTGCTCAGCGAACCAGGCGTCACCCTGTGCATCGACGGTCGTGGTCATGATGCCATATTGCCCGCCAGGAGGTTCCCAGCTGGTCACGACTCCTGTTTGCGAGTAGAGGCGACCGAGGCGGTTGGCATGCATCTCGCCGACCCAGACATTGCCTTGCGCATCCACTGCTGGCTGCATCAGGCCGACGTTGGACTTGGAAAAGGGATAGAGATGCCTCTGCGCAACACGCACGGTCGTGGAGATGGTGGGCGCCGGGGCAAGATGTACCCGCACCTGTCGCACGGACGGAGCTTGAGCCACAGAAGCAGTCACAGCGCTATTCCTGGTGCCCAGAGTACCACAACCGCCACAGAGCACGAGAGACGAGCTGAGAGCGAACCACGCCAGCAGAAGGAAGGCTGGTGATCTCTGTTGTCGTGTAGCTTGTCTGAGAGGTGTCGTGGTCCCGCATGGAGCAACCATGATCGCTTCTCCCCTTCCCTAGTTCGAAAAAGCACGTCCGATATCCTTCGCCTTTGACAGGCGTGTTCAGCATGGAATGCACCAGCATCACAGCGCTATCACATGACCAGCCCAAACATCACAAACAGATCACCACGGTGAGCAACGTCATCAGGATGATCACAACTACGTGGCTGCACCAGGCTCAGTGTACGCTAGGAAAATCCACTCACCGGAGTTTTCTCGCTGGCTCAATTCGTCCTGAAACGCGCGCAACTCGTGTGCAGAGTGAATGATCCGTGCAGTGAGTATGCACGTCCCGCCGAGTTCTCCGCATTGATGCAATCGCGCCTCAATTGGGAACTGCGTCGTATAATACTCCCTCCGAAAAGAAATCACCTCTTCAGCAACCATCGTTCTCTTCCTTTCTGGTCGAGCGGGCAGATCTTCCAGGAAATGAGCCGCTTCGCACACAAAGCATGCCTCGTGTTTTGACCAGACGAGGCATGCGTCCCCAGTCCTCTTCATCCCTGAACGGTCAAGGTTCCGTGCATGTATCCCTTGGTCACCATGGGACCCTCCCATCCATTTGAACCCGTCCCGCAGGGATCAAAACACTGGAAATAGTAGGAGCCAGCCGCTCCGGTGCGCAAGGTGAACGTGACTTCCACATAGGGCTTGCCCGTCGTCGCATCTCCAGGCACGGGCACATTGACGTGAAGCTGTGGAATAGTGAACGTGTGGGCCACTTTCTCTAGCGGTGAAGTACCCCATGCATAGAATGCAGGGGCTTCTACGCAGGTTGCCCCGCGTTGGCTCCTTCCGAGCCAGTGTTCGTTACAGTCTCAACGGAAGACCTGTAGGTGCTGTCCGTCTCAACGACTGGCACATTGAACGGTTGGTACGTTACTGCTTTTACCCGTGGGAACGATTTACCACGGAACGCCCAAACAGTATTGAGTTATCAATGTGCAGATGGTTGGTGCGAGACCATTACCAGTCCCGGCTTATCCTTCCAATAGAACACCTGTATTGTACCACACCCATCATGCCCAAACAAGGACTCGCCTTCATCCCCCTGTCTGGAAGGCCAGGGGGCTTCTGGCTCGGTGTGCTAAGGCCGTATAAGCATGTCCATCAGCATAAGCGACACCACCCATGACGCCCTGGACCGTGCTGAAGGGAGACCCCTTGGGCAGGGAGGTATCACCCAGATCGTAGTTTCGAATGGTGACGGTAACGAGGCTGTTGGCAGGCACCACCAGGGTGTTGGGCTCATAGGCTGGCCAGTCCTTCTGGTAGCCTGGTTGATTGATGATGATCTTCATGTTCACCTGCACATGGCGCTCGAGCTGTGCTGCGTGTACAGGCTGTGCTCCCAACTGACTTCCAATAGCGGCATTAAGGGCGAAGCAGATGCCTGCGCCGAGTGCGACGAGAAACAGGATGCTAAAGAAGAGGCCTACGCAAACGTATAACAATGATGAATGCTGTTGTTGCCCCTGATGCTCAGGGGTTGCTCTCGGTGTTTGAACCATGACCTTTGCTCCTTGAACTGGAAGGGATTGTACGCTGTCCTCTCTGTGAGGTTTGATTAAGAGTATACCGCTTGACGCTCTCAAAGACATCACAATGCAAGTCAAAGTGATCACAATGCAATCACAGAACGCTACAGAATTTTTACGTGTTCTCGCATGAAATGAGGTGACAAAGCTCATCTGTGATCTGATTGTGACATTAGCGTCCACATTTGTGCCTTCTCTGTGAGGTTTCCCTGTTATAGTGATATGCAAGTATGTGGCATCATACGAGCACACATACCATATCAGCAACATAACAGCCTTGATCTTCTAACTGGTGAGCCTTAACCGTATGACGCATGAAGATAGAGAGAAGGGATTCTCAGTTCTATGAAAATTGCGATTACCGGGGGAGCAGGTTTTATTGGTTCGCATCTGACCAAAGCCTATTTGGATGCAGGCCATGATGTCCTGGTTATAGATAACCTCTTGCATGGATCGCGCCGGGCGATTGATCCGCGTGCGCGCTTCTATCACCTTGATATCCGCGATGGTAAACTACGCACTCTTTTCCAGCGAGAACGCCCCGACCTGGTCAGTCACCATGCCGCCCTGTATGGGAAGCAGCAGGATATACCTGGCGGGCAGCCACTGGCGAATGCCGATGTCCACATTCGTGGACTGTTGAATGTGTTGGAGAGCAGTGTTGATGCAGCTGTGAGCAAAGTGATTTTTGCTTCCGGCGGCAATACCTTGTATGGCCGAGTGAAGCCTGAACACCTCCCCATCACAGAAGATACGCCACTCTGTCCGCAACATCCCTCCGATATCAGTACTGTCGCCGGAGAATGGTATGTGCGCTATTATGCACACTACTATGGTCTCACGTATACCATTCTCCGCTACGCGGACGTCTATGGCGAGACCGATGCCACCCTGGCTCGCCATCCACTCAGTTATTTTATCTGCATGCTTCAAGAGCAACGCCGCCCCATCATCCGTGGTGCGCGTGACGAAGTGCGAGACCACATTTTCATTGATGATGTCGTGCGGGCGAACCTCCGTGCCCTCACAGGGGGTGAGAACCAGACGCTTCACATCAGTTCTGGTCGTGGGTACACTCTCAGCCAGTTGTACCGTCTGGTCGCAGACGTTCTGAGGAGCGAGATAGAACCAGTCTATATCTCTGGCTCACTGGTGGAAACGACCTCCATCGTGCTGGATAACACACGGGCACGGCATGTTCTGGGATGGAACCCGGAGGTCAACCTGTCGGCAGGGATACGGCAAGCTATGGACCTGCTGCACAAGCAGTCAGAACCTCCAGTTCCTTTGCAGATACGGGAGGTCTGTCTCCAGGTCGCCACTTAGGCAAGGCGATGAAGAAATCTCCCTTAGCAAGACCAATGATGAGAGGAATAGAATATCATGAGTCGTGATAGTATATCTATACGAAGGATATGGACGCAACTCAAGATAGTAGTGGGCAAGTGGGCACGGAGGCGGATGTATCTTTTGGCGTTTCTTGGCATGCCTGTGCTGATGGGCGCAGCATTCCTGGCCCCAGGATGGGGGGATGCTGGGGCAAAGGCGAGTGAGCAATTTAGCGCTGCCGATAACTTGACGACGTATGGATATAGCAATGCACATGAGAACTTCAATCCAGCTGAGACCATTATCACTGCGTTAACAGCCCGCCACCTGAAACAAAAATGGGCTCACAAAACCAATAGCGGGGGCACTGACCAACCGGCAACCGCCACAGTAGGCAACCAAATGATCGTCTACTGGGGCTCCTGGGATGGCTATTTACACGCGACGAATGTGAATACGAACGCGAGGATCTGGGCGACCTTCATTGGCCAGACGGCGGATGCTTCTTGCGACCCGCCGGTTGCTGGCGTGTCGAGTTCGCCGACGGTGACCACGATCAACGGCAAATTAGAGGTCATGGTGGGTGGGGGCGATGCCAACCTTTACGCCCTGGACGCAACTACGGGACAAGTCCTGTGGAAAACGCCGTTCCCTGGTTCGTCACCAAGCGTCTACATCTGGAGTTCGCCCACCATTTACAACGGCAGCATCTATATCGGCTCGGCGTCCTTTGGTGATTGTCCGCTGACACATGGACAGCTGCTGCAATTTGATGCGACGACCGGAAAGCTAATCCATCAATTCGACACTGTCCCCAATGGCTGCACAGGCGGTGGCGTATGGTCCACACCAACGATTGATGAAGCGACTGGAGCGTTATTCATCACCACAGGCAATCCACTAAAATGCACAGGCGCGAATGCCTATGCTCCTGCTATGCTCAAATTGGATGCAGCAGATGTGTCACACCTTCTGGATGCCTGGGTCTTGCCACAAAACCAGCAAATTGACGATAGCGATTTTGGCACTACACCAACGCTGTTTCAGGAAACCATCAATGGCGTTTCCACAAACATGGTGGGAGCAGCGAACAAGAATGGCATGTACTATGCATTTAATCGCTCGAACATTGGAGCTGGTCCTGTGTGGGAAGTGAGAATAGCTAATCGCGGGTCTTGCCCACAGTGTGGAGGTGGGAGCGTCTCGAGTAGTGCCTGGGATGGTCACACGCTCTATGTGGGTGGTGGTAAAACGACGATCAATGGCAAGAAATGCCAGGGAAATGTACGCGCCCTCAATCCCAACACCATCACGGTTGGCAACACAAGTGCCAGCACCACCCCTACTGCAGCCCCGACTCCTAACGCGACCGTGAATTTCCTCTGGGAGCATTGTATGATGGCTGGGCCGGTCATTGGTTCTGTGATGGTAGCGGGTGCAACCGCAGGAACCGAGGTGGTGGCTGCTAGCCAGGGTCCAACGGTGATTGTGATGAACGCGGTCACGGGAAAAACGCTAGCGCGTCTCTCTGATCACATGCCTGGCTCGCTTCTGTATGCTCCGCCGACGATCTCGGACGGCATAGTGTTCGTAGGAAACCTGGATGGGTATTTCTACGCTTATTCGATGAATGGAGCATGACCTTGAGGATGTCGCGACGTAGCGCCTTACGGAGCCTGGAGCAAACGCAGTGTCAAATGGGGACGAAATCACTATTTGACACTGCGTTTGCTCCAGAGGTATTTTAACTTTAGCGTTATGAGCCAGCAAGACGGCCAGATCTGGAGGGCTGACTAAATGTGTATCTTAGCTTCTGTTTGCCTCTGATCTTCAGCAGTCGGCTCATGCTCAGTTGTCATTTGCTGCTCCCGTGGAACCTCGTTTGAGCGACAGACATGCACAATCAAGAGTGGAAGCTTGGTAGCTCCAAGCACCCGCTCGGTGACGCTGCCCATCATCCAGCGCTGCAAACCACTTCGCCCATGCGTCGCCATCACCAGGAGGTCGCAACTTCCTAGCAGTCCAGTACTTTCCATAGCTTCGCCATTTTCTGCCATTCGGATAAGCGCCTCCGCCACATCCTTGCCCTCCGCAATGGAGCAGACGACGCCAAAATGAAGATCGGTGACTTTGCCACTGCGTAAGCGATCTGCAATTGCACTCAGGTACGACTCCGCTTCGTAGAGCGCTTGCTCTTTCGCGTACAGGTCAGTGCGGCCACCCCTGTCCTCCTCATGCTCGGAAGCCGGGAATGGCACCACTTGTGTGAGCTGCACGATGCCTTGCGCAGGTGCTGCCAGTGCTGCGACGAGGTGAGCTGCAGGTACAAGCGCGGCCTCTGCTAGCTCCGAGCCATCCAGTGCCGCCAGCCCCATCAGCGCACGCAGGGGACGTGTGGGATCTGGAAATGAATGAGTAGGCAATGACCCACCGTCACGCAGGATGAGGACTGGCGCAGGGCTGTGACGAGCTACCTTCTGAGCTACACTCCCCAGCATCCAGCGTTTGAAGCCAGTATGCCCATGGCTGCACATGACAATCAGATCGACGTGTTGCCGGTGGGCAACATCGAGGATGGTCAGCGCCGCCGCGCCAGACAACGCTTCGGTGTCAGTCCTGATCCCCACCAGGTGCTCCGATTGAGCGACTCCAGCGAGGTAGTGCTTTGCTTGCTCCAGTTCCGCATCCTGTAAATCGTGTACGACAACCATCGAGCAGGATCCATACATGTTGGGTATGTACTCGACTGGAATACTGACCACCCGCAACAACACGACCGATCCTCCACAGGCATGTGCAATGCGCGCAGCCACCGGGATGGCCCGTTCCGCCCTGAGTGACCCATCGAGTGGGACTAAAATGTGCTGAAACATCGTAATTTCTCCTTTTCGGCACGGAATACCTGACCAATCACAACGGCGTAATCCTTCAGGCATTCCGTTCTACCTGGCAAGGCCGGATACAACTAGGAACCACGCGCAGCGTTAGGTCAGCCTTCACGAGAGTTCCCTGCCCGCCCTGTACTAAGAGCATAGGGCTTGAGCATCACAGTCTCATCGCATCTGCAGACCTTGCGGTCACAGGCGAGTCACAACACAATGGCCCGCGTCCTTTAGGGGACGCAGGCCACCAGGGTGGGTCTGGGTACCGGTTGACCGAAGTGATCGTCAGGATTTGTGAGAAGAGATCAGGGTAACCGCAAGAGTTGCCCTGGCAACACTACATCATGTCAAAGACCAGGCGGGCCGGGACGCGGGCCTGTTCGATTTCCTCAAAGGCATGATTGACATCTTCCAGGTGTCGTTTCTCATAGATCACCTGGGTCTTGCCGTCTGCATGAAGCTCGAACACTTCTGCAAGGTCGAGGCGGGTTCCCACAATCGAGCCCACGATTGTGATCCCATTGAGCACGGTCTCGAAGATCGGCAGTTGCATGTAGTTATCGGCGGGCAGCGCGACAAAAACCAGCGTTCCACCACGCCGCAGCGAACGAAACGCCTGCTCGTACGCTTTTGGCGAAACTGCTAGGCTGACGGCGGCATCCGCACCGCCCAGCTTTTTGATGGCCTCCACAGGATCCTCTTTCCTGCCATTGACGGTATAGTCCGCGCCGAGTTTCTTCGCCAGTTCGAGCTTCTCATCTACCAGATCAACGGCCACGACCGATGCGCCCGCAATTTTGGCATATTGTAAAGCCAGGTGTCCAAGCCCTCCGATGCCAAAAATCGCCACCAGATCGCTGGGCCGCGCCCCGCTCAGCTTTACGGCTTTGTAGGTCGTGACGCCCGCACAGGTCAAGGGGGCAGCCGCAAATGGATCGACCTTCGCCGGTACTTTTGCGACATATCGGCCAAACGCCCTGACATACTCGGCATAGCCGCCATTCAGAAAGTAGCCAGTATTCAATTGCTGCTCACACAGTGTTTCCCATCCCGAGACACAATACTCGCAGGTCCCACAGGCATAACCGAGCCAGGGAATGGCGACGCGATCTCCCTCTTTGACCGTGGTAACCCCTGGCCCCACCTGTTCGACAATGCCAACCCCCTCGTGTCCGGGTATAAACGGTACATTCGGCTTGACCGGCCAATCCCCGTGTGCTGCATGGATATCCGTGTGGCACAGCCCCGACGTTTCAATCTTGACGATAACCTGATCCTGCGCTACTTCCGGTTTAGCTACATTTTCAACGCTAAGAGGTGATTTGAAATCATGAACGACAGCTGCTTTCATTGTGAGTTTCTCCCCTTTCTTTGTGAGACAAGGCATGTTACTATAGACGCAATACGCCAACAAAACAACGAGGTTACCTGAGTTACCAGGTCTGTTGTGGTTCTCCCTTTCCCGTCTCTGGTCACCAGAAGAACAAGTTCCGAGTTCGTCCAGATAACCCTGTCAAAAGTATGCGATGAGAATCTCACAAAATGCTCACGTTTGTTCAACTGCCGTCACAAATCGATCACATCCAACAAAAGCGGGAGTAGAGAGGGCTCGTCGTCCTCCTGGTACCCGCAAGGGGCACCACTACATCTGGCAGACCTTGCACAAATATCTGTGAACGCATTTTCAATCAAGAATCTAGTAGAGTGTGTGCCATCTGAGACATCTCCTCCAGGTATTGTGAGTTGCCTGTGATGTCACGCCGTTAAACTTAAAGTGGGGCTGTGTACTGTGGTTGATGACAGAGCGCATTCCTACCGGCTCCTCTCTTGATAATCGAGGAGCCGGTAGGAATGCTCCTTGTGCTTACAGGCAGCGTAGAAACGAAGGGAACTCAAGATGGTAGATACCCATCACGACCAAACACATCCTGCTCATATTGAAGTTCCCAGCCTGCGGGCAGCTTTACGGGAGATCCTTGGACGAACAGACTTTCCGCAAATTGTCCTGCGTATGGGTTACGGGCAAGAGGTTGCCCCAACTCCTCGGCGCAGTGTGAGCGAAGTGCTCCTTTACTGATCGCAAACAAACGCGCCAGGTAACCACGCTCTTCGCGCTCAGCCATCAACCGTAGTGCTCCTTCCCCCTCTGTATTAGCATTTGCCTACCCAATATGGAGCCGAACCTCTTATGCGCAGATCACTGGCATATACATATGTGGGAAGTAGACCCGTAAGATGCGTTATTGTGTGCTGCTTGTGATATTACCCGCATGTGCTGTGATGTGTTTGTGATGCCTTCAGTCTATGCTTTGTTCATGTAGGTTGCTCGGAATAGTCCTCACAGGATTGCTGAGGTCCCACGATACATCGGGATACCTGCCCCCCAGGCAGGGTTCCTACTGTAGCACCCCGATGTATCGTGGGTGACTCCTTGTAGCTCATATCCTAGAGAAGAGTTGCAGGCCTGGATACAGACAATGGAACTCTACACGTTTTTAAGAGGAGGTCGGCATGGCCTATCGTTTTCAGGTCAATGAACACACCTGTATTAATTGTGGTATTTGTATGGACCTTTGTCCCGTGCGCTGTCTTGACATGACACGTCCATCGGGCGAAGGAGAAGAAGCAGACGCCCACGAGTTGCTCAGCCCCATTCCTGGTGACTTCGCCTTGCGTTCCTGGATGATGCTGGCACCGGTGCAAGTGGCTCCCTGCGTTGGGTGCCAGGTCTGCGTGCAGGAATGCCCCACCAACGCGATTACTATCGAGAGCAGTATCAAGGAAATCGCTTTTTCCAAACGTGGTCCCATCACGTCTCTGCCCCCAGAACACGGCTGGCAGCCCCTGGATGCCTATACTCGCGCGACCCCAGAGGAGCCAGGCGAAACCCCGTGGGGTGATGGACATGCCTGGCATGTCGCCGAGCGTCACGCCACCTGGCAGAGTTGGCGCAGCTGGCTGGGCGAGCGCAAAGAAGACCTGCGTGCTCCCTGCCAGGCTGCCTGTCCTGTGGGCACCAACGCAGGGCTCTATGTCAGCCTGATCGCCCAGGGGCGCTACGATGAAGCCTTACAAGTCGCATCCGAACCCAATCCCTTCCCGGCCATCTGCGGCCGGGTCTGCACCGCGCCCTGCGAAGATGTCTGTCGCCGCGGCGAGTTTGACCTGCCCATCGCCATTCGCGATCTGAAGCGGTTCGCCACGGACCACGGCACGCCAGGCAAGCGGGTGATCAAGCTGCCCAGGCAGGTCTATCAGGAGCGCGTCGCCATTGTGGGAGCAGGACCCACGGGACTCAGTGCCGCCTACTACCTGGCGCGGCGCGGCTACCAGGTGACCGTCTTCGATGCCATGCCTGTCGCTGGCGGCATGATGGCGATCGGTATTCCCGATTACCGTCTGCCACGGGCCGAGTTACATCGCGACATTGACGCCATGCGTGAACTGGGCATCGAGATTCGCCTTAACACCGCGATTGGACGTGACATTTCACTCGATGAGTTACAGCAGGACTATGACGCCGTGTTGCTCGCCGTTGGGGCGCAACGCAGCCAGCGTCTAGGTATTCCTGGCGAACAAGTCTGGGAAGGCGTCATTCCAGCCACGAGTTTCCTCAAGGACTTTAACCTGAATCCCGAGACGACGCTCTCAGGCAATGTGGCCGTTATCGGCGGTGGCAGCACTGCGATGGACGCGGCACGCTCGGCGTTGCGTGCTGGTGCGAACAAGGTGTCCATTCTCTATCGCCGCACCCGCATGGAGATGCCGGCACAGATGGAAGAGGTGCGTGCTGCCCTTGAGGAAGGGATCGAACTGCAAGAGCTGGTCGCTCCTGTGCAGTTGCTCGGCTCCGCAGGGAAATTGCAAGGCGTGCGTTGCCAGCGCATGATCTTAAGCGAACCGGATGCACAGGGGCGACGCAAGCCCGTGCCGGTCCTTGGCACCGAGTTCGATCTGCCGGTGGATAGCGTGCTGGTCGCTATCGGTGAGGCTCCCGACCCATCCTTCTTGCCAGAGGGTACCAGCGTCGGCGTCGCCCCCTGGGGCGGTCTGCTGATCAACCCGGTGACGCTGGCCACGGGCGCGCCAGGTGTCTTTGCAGCTGGTGATATCACCTACGGACCCAAGACGATCATTCACGCAGCAGCGCATGGCAGGAAAGCGGCTCAGTCGATCCATGCCTACTTGCGTAAGCGCTCACCCAGCGAGGTGAGCGAGATGCCGGAGGATGAATTCCAGACCGCCTCGACCTTGCCGCCCGATGGCAGCATTACCCTGGATCTGCGTCCGACGCCACGTGAAGTGATGCCGTTGCGCAGCGGGGATGCAGCCCGCGACCGGTCGATTGAATTTGCGAAGGGCTTTACAGAGGAACAGGCGCGACGGGAGGCGAGCCGGTGTCTGCGCTGTGATCTGGCTTACCTGTGCCCCACCATCAAGGTGATCAGCACTGACACACTGGTGGCTGCGAGGAAAAGCCGCTGAGTATATATCATGAATGGCATTGGAAGGGTACCTTTTGCGGGTATCCTAGTAACAAAGGAGTTCTACTGTGACAACCGATCAATTGACTCAGGCCATCATAAGTGGCATCAATGCGGGAGGCGAACAGTTCCTGGAGGGAACGCTTGCTGCAGCTTTGCCCATTATCTGGCTTGCTATCCTGGGATTGCACCTGGGCCGTCCCTACATCCTGGACATGATCGATCGCTTTACCCTGCGTTTAGGTGCGGACCTGCTCTGGCTGGTCTATGTCGCACTACGTGATCTGCTGATCATCTCAGGGGTGATCATGAGCTTCATGTTCTTTTTCCCCGATGTCGTCACCACTGACCAATTGCCACTCACGGGTGGATTGGCTGCAGCATGCTTGTTTGGGGTCCTGCTGGTGAAGCTGGTAGGTGATCCTGATCACAACCTGCGTGACTTCCGCATCGTGACTGCCCTGCTCGGCCTGGGGGCCGTCTTCTACTTCGTTCCGTATGTGCTCGGCGTCCAGGCCAATGCGGTCGCCCAAGGCCCCCTGGCCGCGGTCAGCGCGTTTCTGGTCACGAGTAGTAACCCGAGTTGGGCCGTTGGCATCGGCTATGTCTCCGTCGCGCTGCTGGCGATCCTGGGAGCCATTGCTGCTGGCTATACCCTCATGACCGGTGGACGTGCAGAGGTGCAGGAACCTGCATCTGAGAAGTAAAGTAAAGAAAGAAGGAGTTCTTCCATGCATCCCGATGTTGCAAAAGCGATTATGAATGCGCTCGTGCAGGGAGGCGCTCAGTGGATGGTGGCAACCATTGTCGCCTTCTTACCGGCCCTCTGGACGATGACCCTGATCTTGCACCTGGGTCGACCCTATGTGCTACGCACGCTGCGCCGCTGCGGACTGCGGCTAGGGGCGGACATCTGGTGGATGTCCTACCTGCTCATGCGCGACGCCGTCTTGCTTATCACCTTCGCGCTGAGCTGGGTGTTCTTCGCACCCAATATCGTGACCAATTCGGCGCTGCCGATCACGGGGTCGTTAGCAGCACTGTGTTTGCTGCTCGCGCTCGCCGTCAAGCTCTCGCGCCGCGTGGACGATGATGTGATGGCCTATCGACTGGCGACGGTCTTCCTGGTGCTGGGTGCCACGCTCTACTATGGGGCACTGGTCTTTGCCGTCGAGGCGACGAGCCAGCCGTACCTGGCCGGGTTTGGCGCCTTCTTCACCAGCAGTTCCAATCCAGTGGTTGCCCAGGTCTTGATGGTCGTCTCTATGGCGGGCGTGGTGATCGTGGCAGGTTGGTTGTTTGTCCGGGCGTTGCTGTCCGCGAATCGCACCATGGCCCAGCAGAGGTTATCCGCAAAGCAGCCTCCGTCGACACAAGAGCCAACGCCAGCCGTGCCGTAGCTCTCTGGTAGAATGTGTGATAACAGAGCGATATCCCTTTCGTACGAAGATATCGCTCTGTTTGCATAAGGGCTTCCAGCTACCATACACTGTAGATACTGAAACGGACGAGAAGACCTCTTACTACCAACTATTCCATCTACTCGAGAGGAATGTACCATGACATTTAATGCAGATACTGCCTATAACGAACTCCGCCCGTACTTTCAGGAGCGCGTACATCGTAATGAGCCGCTTTCTCGTCACTCAGCCCTCGGAGCTGGTGGTCCCGCCGACGTGTGGGTCTCACTCAAATCAAGAGAAGAGTTGATTGACCTGGTGCGACTGTGTGCGGAAGGGCACTACCCTTTGCTCATCGCTGGCAATGGAACCAATGTGCTGTATGCCGATGCCGGTGTCCGAGGCATGGTGGCTCATATCGCCCTCAGCTCCTATCGTGTCGAAGATCAAGGGAATGGCACTGCACTCTTGTTGGCTGATGCTGGCGTCAGTTGGCCGCTCCTGATGCATGAACTCGCACCTGTGGGCTGGGGTGGACTCGAGTTTGGTGTCGGCATTCCTGGAACATTGGGCGGTGGAGTAATCAGTAACGCAGGTGCACACAACGATGATCTGGGCCAGGTACTTGAGTGGATCGAGGTCCTGGATGCGCGTGGCTGCAATGCAGAGGGAGAAGATCAGGTAGCGGTGCCAATCGTACGTCGCTATCAGCATGACGAACTCGACCTGGGCTATCGCCATAGTCGTTTTCGCGAACAGCGGCAGGTCCGCTTTGATGAACGTGGGCATTTCATACTCCCCACCCGGGCTATGATTGAGCCGGCCGAAATCGTGATGCTGTTGGGGATACGTCTTCATCGTGAAGACCCACAGAAGCTGCGTGCAAACATTGCCGAGTACAAACAGCATCGCAAGCAGACAGAGCCAGCACAGCGCCATGCAGGCTCCGTCTTCAAGGATCCCCCGGGAGATGAGGCAAGCCATCTCATCGACCAGGCCGGTATGAAGGGAAGAATACACGGCAAGGCGCAAATTTCAGAGCGGAATGCCAACTATATCGTCAATTTGGGAGGAGCACAAGCTGCTGACATAGCAGCCTTGATGATGCAGGCCCACCATGCTGTTCTGGAGCAGTGTGGCGTAGACCTGGAGTTGGATGTGGAGTTACACGGCGAATGGAAGGCGTAATCAGGCTATCAACTGAATCGAGCCACTGATGCACCTTGAAATGTGATGTGCCCGTGATCTCATTGTCAGTTTCCGTGATAGCACAGTGATCTCCAGGCGGTATGCTTTACCACCGGGGACGCTGGCTGCACGATTATCGGCATGAATGCTCCATTGGATGCTTGTTGGACAGAGGTTTCAATGGGCGCTAGCATCGGTATTGCCCAGGGCTTCAAGTATGCAGGTATCGAGCGCCCAGTGCTGGCAGCGATGGGTGACGGCACGTTTTACCATAATGGGATTACTGGTCTTAGGCATCGTCAGACCCCTTCGGCGGCGATAAGTGGTGCGGCCAGACTCGCCTGTTGTGTCAGCTGCTGGAGTAAGACTTCTCGTGTGATACGGCATGCTTCCAGGATACGTGGATCAGCTAACGAGTAATGGACTTCTGTCCCGACGCGTTGGGTCCGCACGATGCCGCGCTGGCGCATGATAGTCAGGTGCTGGCTGATCTTCGCCTGGCGTTCCCCTGTCGCCTCGACCAGGTCCTTGACCGCACGTGGCCTTTCACCCAGTAAGGAGAGGAGTTTCAAGCGCGTCGGTTCAGCCAGGACTCGACAAAGGTCTGCTTGCCGCCGATAGAGTTGCTCTTCTCGCTCGCGTTCCATCTTCTTGCTCCTTCCGCTGTTCACCAGTATATCATTCTATTCGCATTCGTGAATACTATAAGCCCGTCTACGAAAAGCTGTCAAGCCTTCACAGGCGAGCTTTGGGCTCTGAGGAGTCCAGCGAGGATACCGCCAGATCTGAGCGTGAGGGCCATCACCGTGGATGGCCCTCACGCTCACCAGAGGAGGGAGGCGTGTCTCAGACCAGTCCCTGTGGCACAAGATGCCAGTACGCCCGGTTGAAAAGCTGCTTCTCCATATGGTAATACAGGCTGGGCCGTGGTGGGCGTGGCGGGTGCTCATAGTTGAACACCAGTTGGGTCGCCTTGTTCTGCCCCGTCTCTAAGAAGCACATCACCTCGCCATCATAGGTTGCCTCCCCATTGCCCGGCTCCTCACCCCGTATTTCGGCAATGAGACGGTGGGCCACCACCTTCGCCTCAAAGTGCGCCGCCGAGCCGCTCTTGGAGACCGGCAGGTCCGTCGCATCCCCCAGCGCATAGATGTGCGGCTGCCCCTTGACCTCCAACGTGGCGCGATCCGTGGGCAACCAGCCTTGCGCATCCCCTAAACCTGATTCTTCTATCACTTTCGCCCCACGGTGTGGCGGCACGAGCACCAACATATCGTACGGAATCTCCTCCCCTTCCAACGACGAGATGACCTTGCGCTCGGTATCCACCGCTTCCGTATTGAAGAAGATGGTATACTTCACGTTGCGCTCTTCCAACAGCGGGGTTGCAACCTCTGCCACGCTCTCAATAGGAAAGACGCGTGGGAGCGGATAGAGATAGTGGATCTCGGTCCGGTCGCGCAGACCGCGTTTCCGCAGCCACTCGTCAAGCAGGAAGGTAAATTCCAGTGGCGCCGGTGGGCAGCGATACGGAATGCCACCGACCGTGATCACGATCTGTCCTCCCTCAAAGGTGTGCAGCGCTTCTCGCAGCCGTAAGGATCCCTCAGCGCTATAAAAGTGGTGCCATTTGCCCTCGCCTTCGACCAAGCCCGGTAAATCTGATGGGACCAGGCGCGCCCCGGTTGCCAGCACCAGGTAATCGTAGGGATAGACCGCTTCGCTCGCCCCACCGGTCCCAACGATCTCGTCCAGACCCACGCTTTGATGAACATGGAGTTCGCGGTTCTCTTGATCAATCTTGTGTACCTCGCCAGTCACGAGATGGACATGGTTGTTGAGTAGGTCACGCTCTGGGCGGATCAGTTGGTCACTCTGGGCACTGAGCTGGTTAAAGGGCAGGTAGAGCCAGCCGGGCATATACGCGTGTTTCCCGGTGCTATCAATCAGCGTGATTTCCGCTTCCTGGTGGTGCAGCGAGCGGGCCAACACATTGGCCACAATCGTCCCGCCCACGCCGCCACCGACAATCAGTACATGTTGGGGCATGACAGTGCCTCCTTCGTCATTTTAATGGGCTTTCCGCGCGACGAAGCGCGTGTAGCCTTGCTCTGGAAAGGCTCCCAGGTAGTCGTGTTTCGCTTTTTGAATCCAGGCTGGAATATCCTTGGCTGAGCCAGGATCGCTGGACAACACAGCCAGCACGCCACCCACCGGCAGCGCTTTCATCCCACGGATCAGCTCCATGAGAGGGCCGGGGCAAAAGCTGCCGCGTGCGTCAGTCTCCTTATCAATCGTGACATCTGTCAGTTCTGGCATCGTCATCAACTCCTTTCAGCAGTGGGAGAACAGGATGGCAGCAAGGGGACCTGGCAACCACCCACACAGTGGTTGTTAATCGCAGCCCCACCAGTGGTCAGGATGGATGCTGCCATCAACTTGTCTACGGTTCCCGAGAAAACGACGATTGACATTCGGTCTGCCATGGTTTTCGCTCCTTTGTACACTCTTGACCCTGCCTGTCTCCAGGCATGGTGGGTCACATTGACATTGCTCTCTTCTTCATGGTCCTGCACAGCAGGACCAAACACTCACGAAGCATGGGAGGCAACAGCTTGTGCCTCCGCCGCCTCAACAATGCGGTAGGTATGGGTGAGGTGAGCCACCTTCCCGAGCATTGCACCGGCACCGCAGTACCGCTCCTTGGAGAGCTGAATAGCTCGTGCTACTGCTTCTGGTTGGATGTGATATCCGGTGACAATGTGCTCCACGGTGATCTCGACAAACACCATGGGGTGATCTTCCGCACGTACACCCGTGATATGCACCTCGTAGGTGGTCACCTGCTGGCGCTTCTTGCGCAGAATCGAGATGACATCCATCCCGGTGCAGCCAGCCAGACCAACCAGCAGCAGTTCCATGGGGCGAAAGCCCTCGTTGTGTCCTCCATCATGTTCTGCTGCATCAAGGGTGACCTGGTGGCCGGAACCTGCTTCAACCTCGAAGCGCATGCCTGTCGTCAGTTTCGACTGCACCGTCATCGTTTCCGCCATGGTTGTTCTCTCCTTTCATTCGCATATTCGAATATTCATTTTCTACTAGGAACTATACAGCAGCGGTATCACCGCGCGATCACGAGAAGGGCTTACATTATCACAGGGGAATCACATTTCTTTTGCGGCTACGTGCATGAGCCAGGACTCGTGCAATTTGATTTAAAGGATAGGGTTGTGACAGGCTTGTGAGATACAAAGCGAGCAGGAATCAAACCAGAAGCGGCAGCAGCGATCAAGGCCGGCTACTTCAAGGAGCAAATCCTGCCGATTGAATCCAAGGTCAAAGGACAGACCGTGGTCTTTGACACTGATGAGCACGTCAGGGCAGACACAACTTTGGAAAGGTTGGCGAAATTGCGTCCGGCCTTCAAAGGTGATGGGAGCGTGACCGCGGGGAACGCCTCGGGTATCAACGATGCCGCAGCGGCAGTGGTGCTGATGGAGGCCAGTGAGGCGCAGCAGCGCGGACTGAAACCTTTGGGTCGACTGGTAGCCTACGCGCATTCCGCCATAGATACAGCACCGAGCTGCCATCAAATGACGGCCTGCCTCTTCGCTAAAGACGCGGCAGGCCGCTCAAACGAGCACCGGATACAACGCCACACGAATCACCTATTTTGCTTCGTGAGCGATGACCTTGCCTTCTGCAATCCTGGGTGGCCTCGAAGCAAGCGAGGCCATGTGTTGCTTGATCCAGTCTGCTGCCATCCTGTTGGCTGCTTCCTCTGCCGCCTGACTCTCAAAGACGCTGATGGCAACGACAACATTGTTCCCGGCGTCCAGGACGTAATACGCCACAAAACCCGGAGCTTTGCTGATGATAGGTCCAAGGCCTCCTTGAACGTCCTGCGCCGCCTCCTCAACCCGCTCGTGACCAGGATTGATCGTGTACTGTCGTACAGATGCGTACATGGTTTGCCCCTTTCTTTGTTCAGTACTTCTACAGAAAGAAAACCTTATCTCTGGGTGACAGCGTCAAGGTATTACCTGCCAGCGCACAATGAACCTGAGCCCTGTGTCTTTCTTATGCTATCAAATAAAGTACCCTACAACATGTATTAAGTCACATATAAATCAAAAGGTGAACCTTTACCAGCGCTGCCTAAACATGCCATATGGATCAAGAAACAGTAGAAGGTGGCTCCTTCACTTCCCCCCACACGATCACAAAATCGAAGAGGAATACGGTGACAGGCAGCCACCTGCTTTGTTGCTCGTAGACACTGCTCGTCAACCTCGGTGCTTACCGTATCGGGTTGACTGTGAGGAGCAACACTGCGATCACGGCGGCCAAGAGCAAGACGCCGATGATGACCGTATAGGTATCGCGATGGATGCGCTGGAACATGGTTTGTCTCACCTTTCTTCAGATTGCACCGGCAGCTCCTGTGCTGCTTCCTTTGTGGGCTGTTGTGATACATCTTTGCGTCGGCGGGGCCAGCTATCCTGCACACGCCCCATTTGGGTGAACAGGATGGTCATGGCTACGCCTGTGACATACCGTACTCATCGGCACGCGCTGCCTGCTGAGCGAGCGTGCTATCGTCTTTGATACTCTGGAGGAACGGCTGGTCGAGTTAGAGCAGCAGAGTAAGACGGCCATGATCGCCGTCATAGATGGCAAAGTGGCGGGAGTGGTGGCTGTGGCCGATACGGTCAAAGTTGGTTCCGCAGAATCGGTTAGACAGTTGCAGGAGCAGGGCTTGCTGTCTGGATGATTACCGGTGACAACCGGCGAGCGGCACTGGCGATTGCAGCGGAGGTTGGCATCCCTGCCGAACATGTGCCGGCGGAGGTCCTGCCTGAAGACAAAGCCAACCAGGTCAAGCGCTTGCAGGAACAGGGGCTGGTCGTGGCATTTGCCGGAGACGGCATTAACGATGCGCCCGCGCTAGTGCAGGCTGATGCCGGTATCGCTATGGGAACGGGGACCGATATCGCGATGGAGGCCTCGGACATCACCTTAGTCAAGGGCAACTTGAAGAGTGTCGCGACGGCGCTGGCGCTCTCGCGGGCAACGTTGCGCACCATCAAGCAAAATCTCTTCTGGGCCTTTGCCTATAATGTCATCCTCATTCCCACCGCGATTCTTTCGCCGCTCGTCCCTTTCCTAAAGGAGAATGCACCCATCTTCGCGGTAGCAGCGATGGCGCTCTCATCGGTGACGGTGGTCAGCAACTCACTGCAGTTGCGACGTTTCGCGACTGGGCCAGTCACTCTATCTCGGTTGATGTGATTCTCCGACCTCTCTGGTCTCTTTGACCTTCACACTTTGGAGCGTCCCTGCCACTCTGGAAAAGAGACGCCCCTCTGTGTACTCTGCACGCGCACTACTTGGCGTACTCTATGAGGACAATCAACCCACCCATCTCTTCTCCGGTCTGCCCAGGGTTCATCAGATGCGAGAGGATGTGGCAGTGGAAGGGATAGATGCTGCCAGGAGGTGCCCAGGCATAGAACGTGAGATCGTAGGTCTCACCGGGAGCCACCTGCAGCGTATCTTTCTGGATCGGTTGGGCCAGCATATGTCCATCTTCAGCCACAATGTTGAAGAAGTGACCATGCAGGTGCATTGGATGCATCATCATCGTATCAGCACCAATCAGTCGGATATGAACCGTCTGACCATGCTTGACCAGGATGGGCTGGGTATCAGGAAAGCTCTTGCCATTAATGACATACCAGCCGCCGGGCATCGTACTAATGAACTCAGTATAGTCCATATCAGCCTTAATGGCTTGCTGGGCCTGGACCGTTCCTGGGCGTGGGTCGACGATGAAGGCTCCGTAGAAGCCGCCTGCGACTTGCTCCATATCATCATAGTGACTATGATACCAGTGGGTTCCGACATCCACTTCATGCACGGTGAAATCATAGACATAGGTCTGGCCGGGTTGAATGGGCTTCATTCCAACACCAGGAACACCATCCGCATCCGAGGGAACTTCCAGTCCATGCCAGTGAACCGCTGTAGCAGTGGGGAAGTGGTTGATAAAGGTGACGCGAATGTGATCGCCAGCCGTGACCCGAAACATCGGTCCCGGTACGGTCCCGTTGATCGTCCAGGCCAGCACTCGATGCCCTTTCACGACTTCCCACATCACCTGCTCTGCCGTCGTCGTAAAGTGCTTGGCACCGTCAGGGTCGACCGTGTACGGGAGCAACTGGTTTCCATAGGACTGTGTTGCATTGGGAACATTGGCCGGTGCCGGTGCCGAAGTGCTTCCGGTGTTCATCGAGCTATCGCTGGTCGAACTACTACCCGCGGTAGCCGCAGTGCCATTCGTGGATGTAGAGGTCAATGTAGCGCCCACACCAAAGCTCAGCAGAGCCACCATCAAAACAACCGACATAAACAACACTCCAATAGGTGACACGATGCTTTTCCACAACCCACGCCTGGCAGGCGGTTCCTTATGTACGACAAATACCGGTCCGCCATCACTCGGGGGTGGAAGATTTTTGTAAAACTCTTCCTTATACGTCCCCGCCTCTAACCTGACTCGTTCAGTATTGGACAAAACGTCCTTCTCTTGAATTGCCATGCTTGCTTTTCTCCTGTTCTGTCGCTTGCGATACTCAACGTGTGATGAGCATCGCTGTCTCTCTCTCAGTTGTCTCTGACTTACTGGTAAAGAGCATATCCTTTCCGCCTCACAGAGACATCACATGGACATGAATCTTTCTCACGGCTGCATCACAATAGAGAAGGGATGTGCATCTAGAGCGAAGAAGATGTGAAAGCGGGGATGCCGTCAATGGAGGGGTGAGACATTTCATGCTGGGGCTCTGAAGGTCCCCTCCATAGGCTGTATCACGATGCTGATTGCACACTCGGTTGTGTGGCAAGGAGGTAGCCGATCCCAACCTTGGTCAGAATGTAGCGTGGGTGGGCAGGGTCAGCTTCTAGCTTGCGTCGCAGGCGGTTGATGTTGACCTGGAGCATATGGCTCTCCCCAACATATTCGTTTCCCCAAACATGCTCGAGCAAGAGGTCCTGCGTCATGACACGACCTGCATTTTGCGCCAGGTAGGCCAGGAGGAGATACTCAATCGGGGTCAGTGCGACCTCCTGTCCTGCCATCCTCACCAGGTGCTGTGCGTAGTCGATGGTGAGATCGCCGATAGTCGTTGACATCCGCACAGCATGGGCCTGATCGATGGCGTTAAATTGCGCACGCCGCAGCACGGCACGCACACGAGCCAGCAGTTCGTCCACGCTAAACGGCTTGGTCAGGTAATCGTCTGCACCCAGATCCAGCCCACGGATCTTGTCTTGCTCCTGTCCTCGCGCCGTGACAAGAATGATTGGCACGGTAGAAAATTCGCGGGTCCGGTGACAGACGCTAAAACCATCCATCTTGGGCATCATCACGTCGAGCAGCACCAGGTCTGGTCTCTGTGCTTCAATCTGTTCCAGGGCCTGCTGACCATCGCTGGCTGGGAGCACCTCGTAGCCTTCAAACTGCAGATTGCGGGTCACGAGTCGCAATAGCTGTGGATCATCATCGGCGACAAGGATCGTTGTTTTCTTGGCGGGCATGGTTCATTCTCCTTCACTGTTTGAGCGTCTTAGTTAAGAGCGGCCAGGCTTTTTTCTTCTTCCTCCAGCGGAAGCCACACATGGAACGCGCTTCCTCCAGCAGGACAGCTATCGGCCCAGATGAGACCCTCGTGGAGTTCGACCAGGTACTTGCAAATCGTCAGCCCGAGGCCGAGACCACTCGTCTCGCGGGTCAGACGGATGTCCACACGATGGAAGCGCTCAAAGATGCGCTCCAAATGCTCAGGAGGAATACCTACTCCATGATCGCACACACAAATTTCCAACATGTGCCGCGTTATCTTGGCTGATGGACCCGCCATCGTGCTCTCGGCTCGCACCTCATGGACCAATCCCTCCGGGACTGGGCGGAGGATCACGTCAATGGCACCCCCTTCTGGAGAGTAGTTGATGGCATTCTCCAGCAGTTGATCCAGCACCTCCCGCAGGCGACGCGGATCAGCCTTGATAAGTGGTTCCTCCTCGGTGAGTTGACCAGCACCATCCTTGAGATGTAGATGGAAGCTGATATCATCTGAAGGGTGACCTGAGATACGCTGCTGGGACACAGTAATGGCTTCCCGCACCAGGCGCACCACGTCAACGGCAGAACTCGCGATCTGTATGGCACCGGTTTCTAATTGTGACATTTCCAACAGGCGATCAATAATGAGTTCCAGACGGTTGCTTGCCTCTTGAATAGCCACAAGGAATTCATGGCGCTCCACTCGTGAGATACGGCGTTCATGACGCAGGAGAGTGGCTGTATATCCTTTGATGGAGGCAAGCGGGCTGCGCAGTTCATGACTCACTGTCGCCAGCAGTTCTGCTTGGAACAGCTCTATCTCCTGTATCGCTCTCCTCGCCGCTAGCTCATCCTGTGCTTCCATGTTCTCCCTCGTGTTTCGTTGTGGCCACTGCATATCTATGTTTGTTACAACATGTGCTTCTACTCTATTATAAATGAGAAACGCTCACAGATGAATCACAGAAGAGGCCGAGATATCACAATCACATCACAAGAGGGTCGGTTGTAAATCATAGACACACAGTGATCAAGCAGGTGCGGAAAAACCTTCACTTATTGTGAGGCCCTTGTGAGAACCTTGCTCCTTCCTGTGAGGAGATTGTGATATGGTTCAGGTATTCTTGTGACGAGCAGTACATGGAGGTGTGGCGGAGATAAGCTCTGTCACTACATCTCGCATCGTGCCACTCGATGAGATCAGCAATGTAGGGGGCATGGCGGGTGGCACATGCGGAGTATACCTCCACAGGCCAATTTACAGACGTTGTTTTTAGCTGAGTTCGTAAGTAACGAAAAAGCAAAGGAGGTTCTCACATGGGAACATTGGAAGGTGCAGTTGTTGTAGTCACGGGTGCTGCAAGAGGCATCGGGCGTGCAATAGCGGAAGAAATGGGCAGGGGTGGGGCAAAAGTCATCGTGAACTACGCCAAGAGCCAGGGCCGGGCAGAAGACCTGGTAGCGCAGCTCCGGGAGATCGGTTCTCCGCAGGCTAGAGCGATTCAGGCCGATGTCTCGGATGCGGCGCAGGCAGCCCGGCTCATCGAGGAAGTGCTCAACCAATTTGGTCGCATCGATGTCCTTGTCAACAATGCGGGTATCAACATCGATCGTTCGATGAAGAATCTCTCCGTAGAAGACTGGAACACGGTCATTCAGAACGATCTGAGTGCCTACTTCTACACCGTAAAAGCCGCGCTGCCCTATTTCATGCAGCAGAAGAGCGGCAAGATCATCAACATCAGCTCTGTCATCGGTCAGATGGGCAACTTTGGTCAGGCCAACTATGCCGCGGCCAAGGCCGGCATCGTCGGCTTCACCAAAACGGCGGCGCTAGAACTGGCACGCTCCAACGTGACGGTCAATGCCATTTGCCCCGGCTTTATTGCGACCGAGATGTACGAGGGCATTCCAGAGAAAGCCAAGGAAGCGATTGTGGCACGCATCCCGCTTGGCCGGGTCGGCACTCCCCAGGAAGTAGCGCGCGCTGTCCGCTATCTCATCGTGGATGGGGATTACATCACTGGCGCGTCACTCAACATCAATGGTGGACTGTACTTACAGTAGTCGTTCCCTGTAGGCATCTTGAGCAAGTGCCCAAAGGAATCGTACCTTGCGGAGAAATGGGCACGTAGATGCATCCCTCTATCTATAAGGAGAAAGAAAGAACATGGCAC